>Ga0247608_10000161_pt1 | contig 125753 bp, 98 predicted proteins | sample 176DNAGHGlowgp2_FD_193490 | JGI IMG/M metagenome (GOLD analysis project Ga0247608, IMG submission 193490) | Sheep rumen microbial communities from Palmerston North, Manawatu-Wanganui, New Zealand - 1766 DNA GHGlow gp2 | ecosystem: Host-associated > Mammals > Digestive system > Stomach > Rumen ...
TAAAACTAATCCATTAGAATAATAATTACGCCAGTAACTAAAACAGCCCCAGACCAAATGGTCTGGGGCTTTATTATCATTAATATAAGATTTACAGCTGAGGACCTGCAGCAACAAGTGCCTTACCAGTCTCATTTGTCTCATACTTCTTGAAGTTCTTTACGAATCTCTCAGCAAGATCCTTAGCCTTTGCCTCCCACTCGCCAGGCTCAGCATATGTATCACGAGGATCAAGGATTGCTGGATCAACTCCTGGAAGAGATGTAGGTACTTCGAAATCGAAGTAAGGAATCTTCTTTGTCTCAGCCTTATTAACATCACCATTCAGGATAGCATCGATGATACCACGTGTATCCTTTATAGAGATACGCTTTCCTGTACCATTCCAACCTGTGTTAACGAGGTAAGCCTTAGCTCCGCTCTTCTGCATCTTCTTTACAAGCTCCTCACCATACTTTGTAGGATGAAGCTCAAGGAATGCCTGTCCGAAGCAGGCTGAGAATGTAGGTGTAGGCTCTGTGATACCTCTCTCTGTACCAGCAAGCTTAGCAGTAAATCCTGAAAGGAAGTAGTACTGTGTCTGCTCTGGTGTAAGGATTGATACTGGAGGAAGTACTCCGAAAGCATCTGCTGAAAGGAAGATAACATTTTCAGCATCAGGTCCTGAAGACTTTCCATTTACATTCTTAGCAATATTTGTGATGTGCTCGATAGGATATGATACACGAGTATTCTCTGTAACGCTCTTATCAGCAAAATCAATCTTTCCAGCTCCGTCTACTGTTACGTTCTCAAGAAGAGCATCCCTCTTGATAGCGTTGTAGATATCTGGCTCTGACTCTTTATCAAGGTTGATAACCTTAGCATAGCAACCACCCTCGAAGTTGAATACACCGTTGTCATCCCAACCGTGCTCATCATCTCCGATAAGAAGTCTCTTAGGATCAGTTGAAAGTGTTGTCTTACCTGTTCCTGAAAGACCGAAGAAGATTGCTGTGTTCTTTCCGTCCATATCTGTATTAGCTGAGCAGTGCATTGCTGCAATACCCTTAAGTGGAAGATAGTAGTTCATCATTGAGAAGATACCCTTCTTCATCTCTCCACCATACCATGTATTGATGATAACCTGCTCACGACTTGTGATGTTGAAAGCAACAGCTGTCTCTGAGTTAAGACCAAGTTCCTTGTAGTTCTCTACCTTAGCCTTTGAAGCATTGTATACAACGAAGTCTGGCTCATATGTCTCAAGTTCCTCAGCTGTTGGCTGGATGAACATGTTCTTAATAAAATGTGCCTGCCAAGCAACTTCAACGATGAAACGAACTGCCATTCTTGTATCTTCATTAGCACCACAGAATGCATCTACTACGAAAAGCTTCTTGTTTGAAAGCTCTTTCTTAGCAAGTTCCTTAAGAACTTCCCATGTGCTCTGCTCCATAGGATGATTATCATTTGGATAACCCTCTGTTGTCCACCATACAGTGTCCTTTGAGTTCTCATCCATAACGATGTACTTATCCTTAGGTGAACGACCTGTATAAATACCTGTCATAACGTTTACAGCACCAAGCTCTGTCTCAACACCCTTGTCATAGCCCTCAAGTGATGGATCCATCTCATATTTGTAGAGATCCTCAAATGATGGATTGTGGATGATCTCAGTTGTGCCTGTGATTCCGTACTTTGTTAAATCAACATTTGCCATCTTTAATTTCTCCTCTTCATTTTATTTTTTCAGGTTTATCCCTGTATCAGTACAAAAGATAAGGCGTTAGTGTACTTTAACACCAACGCCTTTTAGTATAATTTTTCTTAGATAATAAGTCAAGCGACAGTTGAGCTTATTTGTCTGTTTTATTTATTTTCTTCGATGTATTTATCTATTTTTTTCTCCAGCATTGCAAACTGGCAAGGACCAGCATCAAGAATAGCTTTATGGAACTCCTTAGCCTCAAACTTGCTTCCCAGCTCTTCCTCAGCTTTATTTCTCAGCTCTTCCATCTCGTAATATCCTGTTGAGTAGCTGAAATAAACTCCTGGAGAACCAATAGATGTTGTGAAGATATCCTCTGCAATCTCAGTATTAAAGCCCTTCTCCTCAAGGTAATCTTCTACATCCTCAACAGACCAGCCTTCATAGTTTATACCAATATCAATTCTTGCCTGAACAAGGTATCCAAGGTCTGTATTTATCTTATCCAGCTGAGCCAGAACTTTTGCATTATCCTCTGTACCCTCAAAGTCACATTCAAGAGTTGTATTGTAAGCTGTATAAACAGCCCATCCCTCAACATATCCAAGATTGCTCTCAAGTATACGTCCCGGATTTGGATTAGAACCTCTGAAATACCAGAACTGGAACATATGACCAGGGCATCCCTCGTGAGCCAGAGTATTGAAAATGCCTTCCGTATTGAGGGCATTTACCTTGATCCTGTTATAATTTGGCTCATCAACAGGGCAGGTTACATAGTAAGCAAGTGTAGTATCCTTGATTTTTGACATACTATCAGAAAGGTAATCAATCTCGTATGGGATAGTTCCCTCAAGAGGATAATCATCCATATACTCTTCCTGAAGAAGATCTACAATCTCGCTGGTCTCCATGTCCTCATAAACCTTGTACAGAGAGTCGTACTTCTCGTAATAATCTTCGTAAGCCTCTTGATTAGACATATAGATAGATGTCATCTGCATGATGAGGTCATCTGCTCTGTCTTCCATTACTTCAATTTCTTCATCCACAGTCTTGGCAGAACCAGAATAAACAGGGAAAATGTAATCCTCATAATATTCCTTTCCACCATCATAGTTGCAGATTCCGCCGTCATTCTTGCCTGTTCCCTTAAGGTCCTCAAGTGTAGACTTAAGATCCTCATAAGCTGGAACAACAACCTCTTCCACGGCTTTTGCATTCTGATCTTTAAACTCTTCCTTTTCATCATCTGAAAGGAAATCGAGTGCATCTATATTCTCGTCAAATACTTCGTTTACGAATTCACCCTTCTTGTCAATTACTTCGTCGCACTGTTCAATAACTTCATCAGCAACGGCATCAGACATGAAGTAACCTTTTTCTGATTTTTCCTTTTCAAACTCTATCAGGTCGCCAAAATAATCCCTTACCTGATTTATCATGACTATGTAATCCTCAACATCCTTCTTGTCATCAAAACGATATTCCTCAAAGCTTGTGAGGATATTTTCCTGAACACCTGTCATAGGTGAAAATGGTTCGTTAAAATAAATGTTATCATAAGCATGCATGGAGATTTCTGCATCGTACTTAAGGCACTCATATGTAAATCTCTCATCCTCAGTAAGATCAGCATCCTCGAAGGCAACGAGCTTATCATAAAACTCCTCATCCTCCTTCTTGCTTTCCTCAACTGCTTCAGCATCCATACGAGCATCACCGAGAGTAGCTTCACCCTCCATCTCAACGCCATACTTAGAACCATCGATCAGATAATCATTAAATGTCATTGTATCAGCTGTAACAGTGTCTTCGAAATATTCCATAAGGAATTCCTGGAACTCAGGATTCTCTTCATCAGCATATTCCACTTCTTCTGTGGTTTCTTCCTTTTCAGCCTCTGTCTTCTCTTCCTTGTCCTTGTCTTTCTTTTCCTTCTTCTCCTTTTTCTTTCCAGTTGTTTCACCAAGAATTACTTCATGATAAAACTCTGAAGGAGTACGGCAGGCAGATAGTGACATAACCATAAGTACAGCTAACAGCGCCGCAATAAATCTTTTGAATTTCAGCTTAGTGTTTTTCTTCATCGTCCATCCTTTCTCAAATACTTTTTTCCTTCTTACGATAAATAAATTTCTGCCAGTTTAACATCTTCAGGTGTGGTTACTTTGATATTCTCATAACTGCCCTCAATCATTTTTGACTGAATATCCAGATAACGTTCTACCACCATCGTATCGTCAGTAATGTCTGTGTCGCCACTAGCACGAAGTCTGTTATAGGCTTCTTCGATAGTCTTTCTATCAAAGGTCTGTGGTGTCTGAATCTGGTACAGTGTTCTTCTATCAGGGGTTTCAACGCCAAATTCATTCTCATCCACAATCTTAATTGTATCTTTAACTGGCATAGCCACGGTACATGCTTTGTAACGTCTGGCGCCAGAAATAGAATCCAGAATCATTCGGTTTGTGATGCATGGTCTGGCAGCATCATGAATCATGATGATCTTGTTTCTTCTGTCGCAGGCCTTAAGCCCTTTGCTCACAGAATTAAACCTTTCTTTCCCACCAGCTACAATGCGTTTTACCTTCTGGAATCCATACTTTTCAACAATCTCCTCGCGAACATAGTCAATGTCGCTACCGCGGGTAACAAGAATAATCTCATCCACCACACTGGCATCAAATACCTTGAGGCTATAATAAAGAAGTGGTTTCCCATTTATTTCCATATATTGTTTTGCTGTGTCGGAATGCATCCGACTACCCTTGCCTGCCGCAAGAACTATAGCACTTACCATTATCGTTCACCAATCTTCAAATTAGGGATAGCATTAAGATAAAGGTCAGCTCGGCGACCTGCCACAAATTCGTGGTAGCCAGCTGCCGCTATCATAGCACCATTATCTGTACAATATATCAACTCAGGACAGTGGAACTTAAGTTCCTTCGCCTCTGCTCTTTCTTTCATAGTTGTTCTAAGAAGTGAATTAGCAGCAACACCACCTGCCAGAGCAACTGTTTTCATTCCATGATCAAGTGCAGCCTGAATAGTATGGTCTGCGAGTACATCTATAACCGCCTGCTGGAAGGAGGCAGCCACATCTGCCTTGTTTACTTCTTCACCCTTCATCGCCGCGCCATTCAGATAATTCAGAACTGCAGATTTAATTCCACTGAAGGAGAAATCATATTTCGAATCACCAACGCTTGCCCTTGGAAATGCAATCGCATTCGGATCACCTTCTCTAGCCAGCTTGTCCACCTTTGGACCACCCGGATAACCAAGACCAATGGCACGCGCCACCTTGTCAAAGGCCTCTCCCGCTGCATCATCATGGGTTCTTCCTATTATAGTATACTTTGTATAATCATCAACACGAACAATATGTGAATGTCCTCCGGAAGCAACAAGGCACATATATGGTGGTTCAATTCCGCCATCCTGGGATGCCTGCTCCGAGGATTCATTTTTATCTTCCAGATAATTCGCACAGATATGTCCCTCAATATGGTTCACTCCAACCAGCGGGATATTCTTTGCATAAGCCAGCGCCTTCGCAGTACTAACTCCAATAAGAAGCGGTCCAACAAGTCCCGGTCCGTAAGTTACTGCGATCGCATCTATCTCATCCCAATCCATCTTCGCTTCTTCCAGAGCCTTCTTTATAACCTGATTGATCTTCAGAACGTGCTCACGGGAAGCAATCTCCGGAACAACTCCACCATATAGGGTGTGAGTTGGTATCTGAGTATATATTACATTTGATATTACCTCCCTGCCATCACGAACAACTGCAACTGCAGTTTCATCGCAGGAGGTTTCTATTCCTAATATGTTTGACATTTCTATCCTCTTAATTAGTCCTCAAAGTTTAGTTCGAGTGTTCGTCTATCTTTACTTATAACAGTATGTGGGAAGATTGCTTTGATGGCATCTTCGTATTGCTGTGGTTTTATCATTGATGGAGAGTAATGCGTGAGCCACATTTCCTTTGGCTGTGCTTTTACTGCAAGCTCTGCAGCTTCCTGCATAGTCATATGTTTCTTATCGCGAGCTTTTTCTGCTGACTCCGCATCGCCATCACCATACATACCCTCGCAGATAAATAGATCTGAGCCTGTTGCCACTTCAACAATCTTATCTGTTGGTCTTGTATCTGTTGTATATGTAATCTTAAGGCCCTTACGCGCTGGTCCCATTACCATATCACTTGTATAGGTCTTTCCTTCAAATTCAATCTCTTCGCCATTTTGCAGCTTGCTCCAGGTCTGGACAGGAAGCCCAAGACTCTTAGCTGCGTCTGCATCAAACTTACCAGCTCTATCCAATTCAAAACTGTATCCATAACAGAGCATATTGTGATTTACTTTGAAGGCTTTTACTCGAAGTCCGATAAGCTCAAGAGTCTGTTCATCCTTACTCTTATCAAGTTCTATAAAATTCACTTCAAATGGAAGTCTTGGCGCGATAACAAGCAGCGATCTTACTACATGTTCAATCCCGGTAGGACCTACTATCGTCACAGGTTCCGTGCGGTCTGCATTTCCCATAGCAAGTAGCATTCCTGGAAGCCCACTAATATGATCCGCATGAAAATGTGTAATGCAGATTACATCTATCGGATTGAAGCTCCAGCCCTGACGGCGCACAGAAATCTGAGTAGCCTCGCCACAATCGACAAGAAGGCTACTCCCGTTGTATCTCATCATTAAGGAAGTAAGTGCACGGTATGGAAGCGGCATCATGCCACCCGTACCAAGCAGGCATACATCTATCATCTATATTCCTCTCAAATCGTCATAATAGTAATGAGCATTTTAATACATAATATTAATTAATGCAAAATACCCTTTTCGCTAGTAGATTTAATAGTTACTAATCTCAGATTTGTTTTCAACAATTATCATATAGGAACCGTTCTTTAATTCCTTCAAAACAGAAACCATATCTGTTTCAGATAAACTTACACATCCCGCAGTATAGTTGTGGTCGGTGCTCTTGCAATGAAGGAAGATGGCCGCACCACGGCCATAAACTGTTGGATTCACATTGAAGCCAATGTTCACTGCATACTTATATTGATAATAATCTATCAGATGTTCGCCGCTAACAGGTGAGGCACTCTCCACCCATGTGTTATAAGTATCCTTCTCATCTGAAAGATAAGAATTCGCTGTTATATTTTTATATGTCATAGAAGTTCCAGGATTGGACGCCTTACCAAATGCATACAGCAGCGGGAAGGATCCTTTTGGAGTTGTGAGCGAACCCTGTTTTCTATTAGACGCTTCTATAAATCCATTCTTTCCATAGTCGCAGCTCATAGTCTTTCCACTCTTCCAGCTTCCATCAGACTGTTTTTGCCAGAGTGTCAGTTCATGGTTAACAACCAAAACTATCTGATCTGTTTTCTTTGCAGTTGCAGAATTCTTTATGAGATCCTCAACAGGAGTTGTATCAACCCACTTACCAGATGCATCTAATGTATATCCATCAATAGTTGTAGATTTTGCCATAGCACCCGAGCTTGTCAGATAATACCAGTCGCCACCAGACTTTACCCACTGAGATGATGCCATGTAACCATCCGCTCCAAAATAGTACCACTCGCCATTTACCTTGAGCCAACTGCTACGAGGATACCAGCTACCAGACTGGAACCACCAGCCAGTACTGTTACTTTTCCAGCTGCCATTCCATTTTGAATCGTACCAGCCTGCAGAGTTAAGCCAATAGCCATCGATGTATTCATTCTTAGCGTAAGTGTTATCACCGTTGTCATACCACCAGCCGCCACCAGAGTGTACCCACTTTCCTGCAGCCTGTGTTTCAAGAGAAATTGACATTACAAAAAACACAACAATTATTGCCACTATTAAACTTTTAATCTTCAATCTCTTCATAATTGTGTCCCCAAAATAAGTTGGAATATCAAAGCATCGTCTTCAGGTTCGTGATAGTAGTTCGGACGAACGTAGAGTTCGGCAAAACCAAACTTTTTATAAAGAGCAACCGCCGAAATGTTATGAGCACGAACCTCCAGCGTTATAGTTTCCGCCTCTGCTCCGGATAACTCCTCAAGCATATCATTCATAAGCTGAGTCGCAATACCCTGTCTACGATATCTTTTATCGACAGCAATTCGAAGTAGTTCAGCCTCTCCCTGAACATCTGAATAAATGATATAGCCTACAACCCTGCCATCCTTCTTATGCATGATCAAATGGTTGTAATCATAATCAAATGTTTTCTCAAGACTTTGTTCACTCCATGCATCCGAGAAATTGTCTTCTTCTATTCTTGCTATATCCTGAAAAATCGACATGCTTTCCCTCTATTTTTCGTCTCTAACTCGCTCCGCCTGAGATTTTCTTAAATACTCAGGGGCGAAGTCATCTGCATTAACATACTTACCCTCTTTATAAAGGATACTTCCATAAGTCGCTATTGATGATCCCCTTTGACGATTCATATTTGCAGGAGCCATCTTGCAAGGAATCTTAATCTCATCCCAAATAACCTGACTATAAATAGGAACACCATCACCCAAGAACGTTACAGATAACGGTGTCTCATCAACTGCTTCATCGGCATTAGATGCATACGAATTAATATATTCAATAAGCTCATGTATATCCATTGGCTCCTGATCTTTAATAACTTCCACATTTCCAAGAACCTTGTAAAGTCCTGTATAAACCTGATTGCGGCGGGCATCAATAATTGGGCACACAAGTCCCTCTGCGCCCCACATATTAAATGCCAGTCCTTCACATGTCTTAACAGGTACAATAGGTTTATCTATAGCAAGCGCCAGACCTTTAGCTGTAGCCGCTCCAATTCTGAGTCCCGTAAAAGAACCAGGACCTGCAGCAATTGCTATTGCATCCAGGTCTTCCATCTTAGCTTCTGAAGTTTTCATTATCTCATCAATCATAGGAAGAAGCGTTTCAGAATGCGTTTTCTTATGATTCATGGTATATTCTGCTATTACAACATCGTCCTGTACTATGGCTACAGATGCAACCATACCGGAACTGTCTATTCCTAATATCTTCATATCATTTCCTACCCTACAGTTATAAGTCGATAATCAAAACCTTTTTCGACATTCTTCTCAATAAGAACATGCACCGCGTCAGTTGGAATTATCTCTTCAATGAGTTCCGCCCACTCTATAAGCGCAACCCCTTCACCGCCAACATATTCATAGAAACCTGTTTCTTCCATCTCATCTACATCACCAACTCTGTACACATCATAATGATACAGCGGAAGCCTTCCCTCTGTATATTCCTGAAGTATGGTGAATGTAGGACTGGACATAGGTTCTGTTATTCCAAGCCCGGCACCAAAGCCCTGGGCGAAAACAGTTTTTCCAACTCCCAGATCCCCACTCAAACAGAAAACCTGGCCAGGCTTTGCAGCCTCGCCAAGTTTCTTTGCATATTCAAATGTATCTTCTCTACTGAAGCTTTCAAATGTTTCTGTCATTTATAAATTCTATCCTAACTGATTATTGTTTATCTCCATAGAAGCCTTCATCCATTGCTTCATTGTAAATACCATAGCATGAAAGGGTTGACTCTCCACTTATATCACCTATAACACCATAGGACCAGCTTAAAAATCCTTCGCTAAGTTCTGAGATTGGCTTTCCAGGAAGATAAAGATAGAATACATCTCCCCCCTCAATACCATATGGCTCGGCGTAAACGTATCTAATCTCATCTTTAATCTCTTCCGAATCAACCTCTTGCTCTGTCTCGTAGTAATCGAGTTCCATCTTGTAAGTATATTCATCTATCTTTGTAATATTCTTAAACTTACCAGTAGCATTACTTACATATACTGATCCGTTTGGATAGCCCGGACCTGTATCACCCATTTCAGAATCATGATAGCCTACAGTGAAGCTTCCATCTGAGTCAACATTAAGACCTGTTCCCCAGCCGCCTGCACCGCTGGCAAATGTGAATGCCACGCTGCTATCGATTGGAAGTCCAGTAGCAAACAGACTATCCACATCAATATCAAGGCCTTCGCTAATTTCCGTCTTTGCCTCTTCGAAGGTTTTGCATATGCTTCCCTTATCATCTACCAATTTCTGAATATCATCATCTTTTGAATAAAGAAGGAAGGTATCAATGCTATCCTGCTTTGCATTCAAATACTCATTGAATTCATCTTCTGAGATTTCAGTTCCATCCTTATACCACTTTACAACTGTTTCTGTATAATCGTCATTTGGTCCAGTTGTTCTGGAGTAAGAAATTGTAGAATTATAATTTCCAGATGAATCTGTAACCAGTTCAGTAAATGTTTCCTCGCTGGACTCATCTACCGTTTTTCTATAAGCAAACATCTCATCAGAATCTTTGATAGCCGCAAGATAAAATGAGGTACCACCAGCCACTTCCATATCCACATCTTCAAACTGACCAAGAGTCTGCTCAGCTCCATCCTTAAATCCAACTATTGTATACCCGGCAGAATACTCATCCTTTGCTTCCATGAAAACAAGCTCCGGAATACCATCTCTATTTACATCATGATATGCAATCGGCTTTGGAGTTTCTCCCTCATAACCAAACTGCCAATTGTACTTACTGATAGGACCTGAATGTTCAGCCAGATGATTAATATATGCTTCCTTAGCTTTATTGATTGTTTCCTCATCGACCTCAGGAATCTCAGCCACCGCCTCTGTAGTAGCTTCTGTTGTCGCTTCAGTATCAACTGATGTTGATGCCACCTCAGTAGTTGCTTCTGTGGTTTTTTCTGCTTCTTTTCCAGAATCGCCTGAATTATCCGGTTTCTTCAGTGAAGCTATAATAAGAACTACAACCAGAATAACTACAGCAACCGTCGCGCTGACAACGCCAATTATTATTCCATTCGCCTTTTTCTTAGCAGGTGCATTTTGAACTGCCTGACTTCCTGCATTATAAACAGGTCTTATTGTCTGCTGAGACTCAGTCTTGTTAGTTTGCTGTCCGTCAGAAATCCTGTTTCCACAATAGGTACAGAACTGACTGCCGTCATCTATTTGTTTTCCACATTTTGTACAAAACATAATAATCTCCGTTTTATAATTATTTCAATTACTATGATTAAATACTCAGTACAATATCTCTGCCAGCTGGCTCGTACTGACGATACTTAATTCCTGTCATATCAAACATCTTCTTGGAAGCAATTGTGCTCTCTGTATCAGCATATTTATCAGACATATAAATGATCTCTGAAATACCACTTTGAATAATAGCCTTTGCACATTCGTTACAAGGGAAAAGTGTAACATAAACTTTAGCGCCCTTCAGGTTTCCAGTTCCACGATAGTTAAGAATTGCATTTAACTCTGCATGACATACGAAGATGTATTTGCTGTCGAGAGCCGCTCCATCTCTTCCCCATGGCATATCGTCATCATCGCATCCGCGAGGCATTCCGTTATATCCCATTGAAAGAATACGATTATCCTCACCAACTATACATGCCCCAACCTGTGTGCTTGGATCCTTACTTCTTTCTGCGGACAATAGTGCTATCCCCATGAAATACTGATCCCAGTTAATATAGTCTGATCTCTTGTAACCAATTTTCTTTGCTTCCATCTTTTCTACTCCCTTTAAAAAACATTATTTACCTTCACGTTTTCAAAACTAGTTTTGAACTGTCTGATGTGCCGTTGGGCTGTTAGTTGTAAGTGGCAGGAATGTATAGCCATTTGACTGTGCCCATGGAATAAAATCTTCCATTGCATCAACAGTATAACTCTTTATATCGTGGCAAAGTACCACACTGCTGGTATGAGACTGAACGCCCTTTACCATGTAATTGTAAACACCCGTACTGCAGGTTGTCTCGCCTGCATCTCCGCTAATAACATTCCAGTCGAAATACGTGTAACCCCTTGAATTCATTGACTTAGTAAGTCTTGTCATAATTCCTGGATTGATCTTACTTACCATGTTTGAACTTCCACCAGGGAATCTAACAAGGTTTGTTCTCGAACCTGTCTGGGATGCAATCAGATTCTGTATTTTTTCGAAGTCGCTCCAGTAAGCACTTTCACTTGCATAAATCTGATTATAATTATGTGTGTAAGTGTGAACGCCGATTGAATGTCCTGCGTTGTATGCCTTTCCTATGCAATATGAATAGCTTGGATAAGCACCTGTAACGAAGAATGTAGCCTTAACATTATATTTATCAAGTATAGTAAGAAGTCTGTCTGTATATGGTCCAGGACCATCATCGAATGTAAGGTAGATTATCTTATTTTCATTTATCCATCTTCCGCTGGCATCCAGCAGGTACCACTTTCCATCCCAGATCCAGTCAACACACATCTTGCCATCTGAATCCATGTAGTACCAATAGCCACCATCATATAACCAGCCTGTATGTGATCCACCATCTGAGTTAAGGTAATACCAGTCACGACCACTCTTTACCCATCCGGTCTTTGGTGAACCATCACTATTGTAGCAATACCATTTACCATTCTTTAACTGCCAGCCGTCCGAATTAACCTTTGAATCTGTCCAAGCGCCTGATGAGTTCAGATAATAATCTCCAACCCATTTATCTGCAGCCATTGAGCCGTCTGAATAGAAGTAATACCAAACGCTGTCAATTTTCTGCCAGCCAGTGCACATGTATCCGCTATTATTAAAATAATACCAAATGCCATCCAGCTGTTTCCATTCAGCCTGTGCATAGGAACCATCTGACTCCTCATACCACCAGCCTGCTGCGTCGCTCTTCCATCTGCCTGCTGCATATGTATCCGTTCCAGGGATACAGAGTAAAGACAATGCTATCGAAAGCGCCATTACTAAGCCAACTATTTTTCTTTTCATTTCATACCTCCACATTTTGCTTCGTCCCGCTCTAGTTGACACGTTGGAAGTAATTAATTTGTCCATATACCGGAACCATTAAAATAGTACCAGGTTCCATTTATTTTTTGCCAAGAGCTTCTAGCCTTCCATCCTGTAGAATCACTGAAACTCCATCCGCCACTGTAGGTCCAGGAGCCCACTCCGGAATAGGTCCAGCTGCCATTTGAGCTAAGCCAGTATCCATCTCTCCACTCATTGGAAGCCATATAACCATCAGCATTAAAATAATACCACAATCCGTCTATCTTTTGCCACATACTTTGTGGATACCAGCCTAAGGAATCTTCATACCACCAACCAGTGCTATTAACTTTCCACTTACCTTTACCCTTGTATGTAACCCGCCCGTTAGAACCAATCCACTTTCCATCGCGCCATTCGTTCCTAGCCATATAGCCATCAGCACCGAAGTAATACTGAACTCCATTCACTGTGTACCATGTATTCTTAGGGTACCAGCCCAAGCTGTCCTCAACCCACATACCGCTGGCATTCGCCTTCCACTTCAAAGACTTTGAAGTATTTGTGGTTGTCTTCTTAGATGCGCCACCTGACTTAGAGCCTCCACGACTTGGTGTTGGACTTGGTGTTGGACTTGGTGTTGGGCTTGGTGTTGGTTTTATATCAGGCGTTGAATCACCTGGATATTCATCAACCTCTATAGCAGTCGCTCTGAAGAACCTCTCATCCTCATCCAAAATCGATGTTCCTATAGCATAGAGCTTTCCTCTGTAGGAAGTTGCAACAGATAGGAAAACCTTATCATCCGACATTCTCTTTGAATAAGTTTCAAACTTATCCGAACCTGTTTTTAAGATAAATGTGTCCGAAAGCAGTTTTCCACTTCCATCCTTATCTTCTTCAGATGGACCAATCAGCATAATGCCATCCTTTACAGGAGTAAGGGTTCCAATCCTGGTATATTGGTCTTCATCCCTATAATACGTAAATGTTGAAACTATATCCGGAAGTGCTGATTTCATTTCCGTACAGCTTCCATCAGCCACCTTATAGAACCTATATTTTTCCGAATCATAAATATATATTGAGCCATCCTTTGCTGCCACACTCGGATAATCTATATCAGTCTTAAGGCTGGTTCCACTAGAGGCAGCCCCAGTCTCAATGCTGTATTTAGCACAAGTGTCAGAACCTACAACATATAGCTGATCAGCATTATTAATAATACTCTGTCCAACCTTTATATTGCTATTTGAAAGCGCAGTCCATTTTGAGGTCGTTGGATCAAACTGATAGATTAGCATTTCGTTTGTTGAAGAATACTCTGGCACATCTCCAGTAACATTCATCTTTTCACCCATGACTATAAGCTTCTTGTCATAGGTTGTAGCCGAAACATTACCCAGCCATGCAGGGAGCTCCGGCATTTTTGTCCACTCGCCTGAAGACATGTCATAGCGCATCATAATCTTATAGGCAGGTTCCCGCTCCACCTTTGTGATTGACGGAATGTAATATAGCTTATCTAAAAGACCATGAAGAACTCCGTGAGTATCATAATCTCCCAGCGCATCAAACTCGTACAGATCACCAAGATCATTATCATATGGAAGTTCTTCTTCGAATATATTAGTACTTCTACCAAGGAGCACATGCTTGCAGGAGTATTTACTCTTCTCAGCAGTTTCTCCAACTCCAACATTAATGCACATTACTCCTCTAAAAGAATCCGAATACTTAACTCTTATCTCGCTATCAGACCAGTCAACATTAGCCAGCAAACTTGAATCCTTTGTCGAATCATAAATTGTTTCCGGCTGCATACCTACCGAGTATTTATCCATCTTCAGAACGCCAATATCGTTACCAAAATACGCTCCACGAATTACAATATCTTCGCCATCAATATAAGCATCCGATACCACAGGGCTCGGACTTGCTGCAGTGGTAGCACCTAAATCTATCACTCCACCCTCGGTTGTGAAACCAAGCGAAAGCTCATCATTCTTTCTAACCTTAGATTTTGCAAGCGTTGCAAGTTCATCTCCTGAAAGACCAGGATTCTCTGCTGCCAGTTCTGCCACCGCTCCAGCCACCATAGGACCGGCCATAGAAGTTCCACTCATGAATTCATATGGGACAAGACGGCTTCCAACTCCAACCGAATCTATATATAGCTTATCACTTGAAGAATTTGTTCTGAAGTTAACCGTTATCTGAAGATTACTCAGGTCGGCATTTGAAGGAATTTCCATATAATAACTTGCCCAGGAATTAGCATGATTTTGACTATCATAGTCGGACTTTATACTTTCTGTTGATACCTCTCCCGCCTCATTTATCACACGGATATTTGTCCTCATAACATAAGACATATCCTCCGAATGATATAAAAATCCAAAATATAATTTATCTTCAGAAAGACCAGATACATCACCAAAATTAAATTTGACATTATAGTTATTAGATGCAGTATCAGGATTAACAAGTCCACTGCATAATCCCGAATAACGAGGAGAATCCTGCCCTGCAGATACTACATCACTTATAACCTCACCTTTACCATCAACATGACTTACCTTTACATCCGGCGAGACAGAACCTTCAAAGCCTTCGTATCTCACATTATCCAACGGTGTGGCATCAGCCATATATGTAGAAGATGCCATATCAACCGTAGACAAAATGGATACTCCCGGAGCTCCAAGTGTTACAGTGTTACCACCATAACTAGTGAACCAGGCTCTTTTATCTGCCTGATCAGTTGCAGCTACAGTAATAACATATGGATTATCTTCAAAGGTATTTGAGAGTTCTGTTTGATAATCATTATCCTTACCCGAATTACCTGCTGAATATACAGTCACAAGACCATACTTTTCTCCCAGATCTCTCAGTACCATATCAAGCGCATAACTATGCTGAATAAGTCCGTAAGAATTATTTGTGACTCTTATTCCAACCCCTTCTTCATTTGCCCTCTTGATAAAAGACAAACCTTTAAGAACATTAATAAGAGAAGTTCTTTCATCCTTGCCACCAATCTGGACAGAAACTATTTTTACATTAGATGCAACTCCACTTATGCCCTTTCCGTCCCAGCTCGCTCCAATAATACCAGCGCAATGAGTTCCATGAGCTGCTCCAGGCCAAAGCTCCAGTTTTCCATTACTGTTTTGCCAGGTCGCATTATATCCATGAACGTCGCAGCCAAGCTTTTCCTGAAGCTCATCAGAAAATGTATAAGCCACATCTTTTACATCTGGATTAGAAAAGTCCACAGGCAGATCCAGCACTGCTACAACAACAGCATTATCATCTCCGGATTTTATCTCTCCAAAATCAGGAGCATTAATTGATGGATTATTATCTCCCTGACCAGTTACTTTAGATGAAACATTGGAAGAACATCCCCACTGCAGAGTTGTCATATCCGCAACTTTGCTATGATTTGATATCTTGGCAGATAAAGATGAATAAGTTTTACGAAGAGTTTCCGTATTTGCGCCGTCCATTTTCTGAACATAGTTTGGCTCAGCAAAAACTACTCTTGGATCATTTGCAAGATCGTAGAGCATCTCTTCTGTAGTTCTTGTTTCATCGATTATAGTCTCGATACTGATATCAGAAACAGTCTCTGTTGTAATTATCTCTTCTGCCTCTTCCTCGATATCGATTTCCGGCTCTTCTCCCCCGTCAATATCAATTTCAGCATCATTCACAGTACTCATCTGAACTTCAACAGAATCAGTAGCAGTACTAATGGAGTAATCAATGCAGACAACAACCTCACCCTCTACGTAGTCCGAAGCACTGAGCATAGCAGGAATATCGTCATACCAATGATAGTCCGTCCCTTCTGCTTCAACGCTTTTTGCAGGAGCAAGAATTCCTATTATCATCGCCATTATAAGGAGATAAGCTACATGTATATTCAATTGCATTTTTCTATTATTTTGCATAGGCTTTTCCTCAGTATTTTCTTAAAACAAATACACTGTAATTATACTATAAAAAGCGCATTTAAAAAACAGGGATGATTCTGATAAATTCAGAACCATCCCTGTTTTTTTGCAAGGAGGCAACTTTCATTACTTTGTATTAGCTTCTATTCCCTCGACCTTGATAATGAATTTTGTCTTGGCTGTCATATCTCCGGAAACACCACCGAAGGACTTATAATCTCTAGCAGCACTCTTAACTTCATTAACGCTGTCTATGAAATCATTAACTCCATCTTCTGTATCATTTAATTTGTCGATAAGTAAATCTGTTGCGTCTGAAAGCTCACCAGCGCCATCATTAAGAGCTGAACTGTTAGCTGTAAGTGTATCTGTTCCAGATTTCATTGTGCTAACACCATTCTTCAAAGTTGCTGTTCCACTATAAAGTGTGGCTGAACCACTCTCCAGCTGATCCATACCATCTGTAAGTGCTTCCATTCCATTAGTAAGAGATGCAGATCCATCAGCAAGTTGCTGGGTTGAAGATTTAAGTGTGTCCAGCTTCTCGGAGAATGATCCCATAGTTTCTCCAACTTTGTTTAGAGTCACCGCTGAACCTGCACCTGCATAAGCATTTGCTACATTTGTGATAGCTCCCTGAAATTCTTCACTCTGGAAGTTATCACTAAGTTGGGCTGTATATTTATTGAACTCTGCAAGATATGTTCCATATTCTGAAGCATAACCTGTTCCATAACCGTCACCATAACCAGCTTTATAAATACTTTTTACAAGAGTTTCAGCCTGAGCCTCTGCTTCGTTTTCTGCTGTCGTCTCATCATATTTACCGCTTGCCACATAAGCAGCCTTAAGACTTGCTTTTATACTTGCCTTCGCTTCTTTTAAAGCCTCAGCTGATGCAGAGTCTGAGTAGCTTGCTGTTCCTACTGCAGATGCTGCTGCTGTCTGTGCTGCTGTTGCTACAGCTGAATCACCACTCTGCTTATAAGCGATAACCTGGCCTACTGTATCCGCAGTTACTGCTCCAGTTACTGCATTACTTACTGCTGTCCCTATATAAGAAGCAGTATCTCCAATGCTTTCTTCTGCCTTACTCTTTATAGCTGCCTTTGTTGCATCATCAACTGAACCTGAACTCATGGATGAAACATCAGGAAGAGAGATCTGCTGAACTGCCTCATTTAACTGAGCACATCCTTCGCTGACTGCCTGTGCTCCAGAGTAAGCTGAATCAGCCCCGTCTGCTGCTGTCTCTATACCGCTCTTAAGTGAACCAGCTCCTGAATAAAGGGTTTCACTACCTGAGCTAAGTGTATTTACGCCAGATGCAACCTGGTCAACGCCATTTGTATATTCTGAAATTCCGGATGCAAGCGAATTCATTCCTGTCTGGTACTCGCCTGCAAGATCATCAATCTCATCTTCAACATCAGAAATATCTATATCTTCATCACTTCCGAGAGTTTCAATTGTTGCAACTGTTACTGACATTCCAAGACTGAAGTCTGTAACATCTGCTTCCATTTCAAAATAATCCGGAAGGTTCAAATCATCTGTATCAAGGTCAAGGCTATCTGAAAGACCTGGCATACCGTAGCCAACCACAATATATCTTGAGCCGTCAGAAATTAGTTTTCCGTTTTCAACTTCGACATTCTTGAACTTCTCTAAGTCCAAAGTAAGACCTGTAGCCATAACGAATGGAGTATAAACATCACCTGACTTAGCTGTATTTGTATAGTCGTATCTGATCTTAATGTGTCCGCTCTTTCCAAGGAGTTCATCTGCTGAAACATCCTTGCCGTCCAGCTGGTAAGAAACCTTAACTGATACAGGTGAAGCCTCGCTGGAATGACCCTGATAGTAGATGTCATTTCCACCAGCCTGCCATTTAAGCTTTGTTCCATCCTGTTCAAATGTTTCGTCGCCGCTTACATTTTCTATGTCAGAAAGCTTGCTGACATCTTCAATAGTATCTTTCTTATCCGTGTTCTTCAGCCACTCGCTGACTATAGTATCCTGTGCGTTTCCGTTGGCATCGGCTATTACATATACTGTTTCTTCTTTATCTGCATCTGTCTCTGAACCAATTCCAAGTGAATCTGACAGGACATCTGTTATTTCTTCTGAATTACTGGCGAGAGTTTCTTCTTCAGTTGTTATCTCAGCTGTTTCAGCTCCACATCCAGTGAGGCTTGCAAGCATCATAATACTCATCGCCGTTGCTGTTTTTTGTTTTATATTCATCTTCATGATTTTTCTCCTCTATACCATTTTTCTACGAATGTGTAAGTGATGTTCTCTTAATTCGCCAAACCCACTGGTTGTATAAACTATGAGTTTATCGAAAACCTTAAGCACTGCAGGAAGCAAAAGTAATACAACAAACATGCTTATTACTGCGCCTCGAGCCATCAGTATACAAAGTGAACTGATAGTATCTATCTGCGAATAGAGACCAACACCAAAGGTTGCTGCAAAGAATGAAAGCGCGCTGACTACAATTGAATTCATTGAGCCTTCAAGTGCAATTGAAACTGCATCGTTCTTTGCCAGACCTCCCAAACGTGCTTCCTTGTATTTGTTTGTCATAAGGATCGCATAGTCTACTGTTGAACCAAGCTGAATGGTTCCAATTACTATGGATGCTACGAACGGTAACACAGCTCCTGTATAATGAGGAATTCCCATATTAATGAATATGGCAAACTCGATAACAGAAACCAGAAGCACTGGTAATGAAACTGATCTGAAAACAAATATTATTATTAATCCAACTAGTATGATTGAAACTGAGTTTACAACCTTGAAGTCATGGTCTGTTACCTTGATAAGATCCTCTGTACAAGGAGCCTCACCTATCAGCATTCCCTTCTCATCATACTTATCTATTATTTTATTTATCCTGTCGCACTGTGCATTTACTTCATCAGATGCAACCTTATATTCTGACATTACGAAGAGTAACTGGTACTCGCCGTCATCCAGAATATCTACAATACTCTGTGGGAGCATCTCTTTTGGCATTCCCGCTCCACAAAGTGACTGGATGCCAAGTGTTGCCTTAACACCATCCACATCATTTATCTCGCTGATCATCTTGCGCACATCTTTATCCTTCATATTAGAATCAATGAGGATCATATGTGTAGATGCCATATTGAACTGCTTCTCAAGCTTCTCATTAGCCTGTATACTTTCAAGATCCTTTGGAAGTGAACTATCCAGATTGTAATAAACCTTGTTGTGTGACTGTCCGTAATATGCAGGAATTATTAAAACAACAAATGCAATCAGGAAAATATATGAATGCTTTACAATCCATTTGCTTGCCTTCGAGAAATCTGGAAGAAGTGGTCTATGGGCTGTCTTCACAATCGCCTTATCAAAAAGCAGGATCATTGAAGGAAGAATTGTAACGCAGCAGATAACTCCGATCACAACTCCCTTTGCCATTACCATTCCCATGTCCAGACCAAGTGTGAAGCTCATAAAGCAAAGTGCCACGAAACCAGCAACTGTTGTGATTGAGCTTCCTAAAACTGAAACAAAGGTTTTATCTATTGCGACTGCCATGGCCGCTTTATTATCTGGTTCTTTCGTTTTCTCCTCACAGTAGCTGTGCCACAGGAATATGGAATAATCCATTGTGACAGCCAGTTGAAGAACTGCCGCAAGAGCCTTGGTTACATACGAAATTTCGCCCTGGATAACATTTGAACCCATGTTATAAAGAATCGCGCAGCCAATGCTGAGCAGGAAGAAAACAGGGATTAAAAATGAATCCATACTTAATGTAAGAACCACAAGACTGAGAGCCACCGCGATTGCCACATAAATTGGCACCTCTTTATCACTCAGGTTCTTTGTATCTATTACTACTGCAGACATGCCGCCGACAAATACCTTCTCGCCTGCTATGGCTCTGATATCTTCTACAGCCTGCAGTGTTTCATCTGCTGATAATGTAGTATCGTAGAATACCGCCATTAACTGAGCATCTCCAGAAACTACCGTATCCTTTACCTCGTCCGGCAGTACTTCAATAGGGATAACCCCCTGCGTAGCTGAAGGATAACTCAGCACTCTTTCAACATGATCTACTTCCTGGATTTCATCTGCGAGTTCACTCACATCTTTATCCTTCATACCTTCAACAACTACCATGGAAAATGCGCCCGTTCCGAAATCGTCTGCCAGGATTTCCTGACCCTTCATGGTCTCAATATCCTTAGGCAGATATGTGAGGATATCGTAGTTCGTTCTGGTGTGCAGATATCCGATAGCTGATGGTATCAGAAGTATCACAGCAATTATAAGAATTGGGATCCTAAGACCTACAATTGCTTTTCCAATCTTCATGATCACACCTCCTAGTAATTAAATCTTCGTTTCCTAGGATAGTACGACGCTCACTTTTTGTAATTAGACAAAAAAAAAATCGTGATGAACTTTTAGACACTTTTCTAAATCTGTCTAAAAACATCACGATTCAAATTCTTTGAAGTAATGTGTGAAACTCAGTTTTTCTGACTTCTTGTGGAAAGCCGCTATAAAGCTAACCGGGAATCCTGATATAAATGAATTGTATTTGGAAACACGTTTGTTGTACTCAAGACTTCCTTTCTTAAGCTCAACTCTTGCATTATTGAACTTAGCAAGATGCGTTCCAAAATCCTCATCCTGTTCAAGCTCTGGATGTTCCTTAAGAATAGCACGAAGCTTTTCATCGCTGACATCCAGCTTTTCACAATTTAGTGATTGCATACTTGCTGCCATTCCCAAGCCAAATGTATTCACATCAACAACCTCTATATCATTCTCTATGCTTTTGTTCTGAAGTATTTCCACCAGCTTACTCAGCTGAAATGCTCTGTCCCAGAGATTTCCGTCTATTTCAGAATTCTTATCTCTTATCTCCGCATCCATACTATTTATCTTTACAGTCAGATAAATAAAAAGATATGCGATGATGGCGATGAGCACGAGGAATATTATTCCAGCAATGTTCATTTACAACCCTCCAAATTTCATACGCCCACCTATTGTACCACAAAAACCGCCCAAATAAAACAAAAACTGTTCAATTAAAACAAAAACTGTGCTAACATATAAATGTTCGTTAGATTTTTCGTTCTACTATAATAAAGACAGAATGAATAGGGGGAGCCTATGGCAGAGTCACTTATAACTAAAAGAGCAATTGCTGATAGTCTAAAAGAACTAACAAAAGAGAAACCGTTTGATAAGATTTCCGTCAAGGATATATCAGAAAAATGTGGCATAAACAGGCAGACATTTTATTATCATTTTGAAGATAAATACCTGCTTCTCAGATGGATTTATCAGACTGATCTTCTTGATAAATACATGGATGATGTAGACTTTGATAACTGGACGGAAAAGCTGGAGCTTCTTCTGACAGCTATGACTGAAGATAAAACCTTCTATGTAAATACCATCACACATACCGGCACCTATATTCAGGAATATATGATAGTTCAGGCTCAGAACATTTTTGAACAGGCCATTGATTATATAGATGAAACCCTGAAGGAAATGGATGTTCAAAGAGAAAGTGCCAGCGATGAACAAAGAAATTTCATCGCCAGGTTCTTTGCTTACGGGGCCTGTGGAATGGTTGTAGAATGGGTTGTCAAAGGAATGGAGGAAAAACCTTCATATGTTTCCGAGAATATGGATACCTTAAAAGAGCTTTGCGAACAGGCACTTTACGATTTCCTGGCGGATAGACTGGATCTTTAATAATTTTATAAAATTTCGAAATTAATCAAAAGACGGAGATGTTACAAATTTGTTAAGAAATTGTTGCATTTCTGTTTTTTTTGTAATATAATGATATCCTAGTATACATAATATAATTTTTATGGTAAACTCCATTTATCGGGGAAAATTTTAGGTAAGGGAGAAGGGCATTCAATGAAAAGAAACTTCAAGAAAACCATTAGCGCCCTTATGATCGGAGCACTACTGGTAACGATTTTACCAACTACATATAGTAATGAAGCAGTTGTTTATGCTGATGAATTGTCTGAGGCTCAGGAAAAGAAAGAGGATGCTCAGAACAGAAAGCAGGAAGCTGAGGCAAAGCTTGAAACTCTTGAAGCTGAGAAGGATGACATTATGAAGCTGATTGAAGATCTGGATACAGAGATCTGCAGCTACGAAAGTACTATCTCAGAGCTCAATACAAAGAGTAATAACTTCAAGGCTCAGGCTACTATTGCTGAGAATAATCTTCAGATGGCTTACATTGCTGAAGCTCAGCAGTATGAAAGCATGAAGGAACGCATTCAGTTTGCATACGAGAATGGAGATGCTGAATATATAGAAGCACTCTTCTCTATCAAAGAGTATTCAAGCGTAGTTAATCAGTCTGAATATGTATCTCAGGTTTCAGCATATGATCAGAAACAGTTAAATGATCTTCTCGAAATTGAGCAGACCATTGCAGAATATAAAGAAACTATTGATTCCAACCTTGCCGAGGTTGAATCACTTCAGGCAGAAGCCGAGGGAGAGCAGGAAGCTCTTCAGGTTATGCAGGATGGAAAGCAGGCAACTCTGGAAGAGTATAATATCCAGATAGCTGATACAGAATATACTATCGAAGAGCTGGCAGCTCTTGAGGCTGAGCAGGATGCTTCTATAGCAGCCCTTGAAGCACAGGCAGCGGCAGCTCGTGCAGCAGCCGAGGCAGCAGCCACAGCAGCACAGCAAGCTAAGCAGACTGAAACAGCTTCATCAACAGATGCTACACAGCAGCAGACAAATACTGCAGATAACAGCAGCAGCGGTTCAAGCTCAATGCCTTCATATGGCGGTGGCGCGTTTACATGGCCTTGCCCATCATCCTCTTACATAACATCTGGATTTGGAGCAAGAACATCACCTACAGAAGGTGCTACAAGTAATCATATGGGTATCGATATCGGTTGTTCATCAGGCGCTTCAATAGTAGCCGCATCTGACGGTGTTGTAATCTTTACAGGTTATTATGGAGCCGGCGGAAATGCAGTTATAGTAGATCACGGAAATGGTCTTACAACCTGCTACTTCCACTTATCTGGTTATGCAACAAGCACAGGTGCTTATGTAACAGCTGGTCAGACAATAGCTTATGCCGGAAGTACTGGAGTATCTACCGGACCACATCTTCACTTTGCAGTCCGAGTGAATGGTTCATACGTTGATCCAATGGGATACTTATAAAATCCCTCCTATAAAATACTTAAGGACGCGAACCAAATGGTTCGCGTCCTCTTTTTTATCCTTTCACTGATACCACTTACTAATAAGTAAGTCCTGTATCTCCTATACAGCCATCATCTGGATTTGATGGCGCTGGTGCTACATAAGCCTCAGTAGTCGCCTGCTTCTGAGCCTGCGTTGTGGCCTCTGTAGTTGCTTCTGTTGTCTCTTCTGTCGTCGCCTCAGTAGTTGCCTTAGTTGTAGCTTCTGTTGTTGCTTCGGTTGTCGTTTTAGTAGTGGCCTCTGTCGTGGCCTGAGTGGTTGCCTCTGTTGTTGCTGTTGTCTCCTCTTCGGTCTCACCACATCCCGACAAGAACAGCATGCCCATAACAACACCGGCAGCAAGTACTTTTCCGTATTTCTTCATTTCTCTACCCCATGTATCTATTCTAGATTTTCCACAAGAACTATTATACCACATTTAATTCATTCTGTGATAATCAGAATAAACCCATGTTCCAGGTTCTGTGTAATACTTATGGTATGAATCCACGCCGGATTCCATAGTTCTGTTTGGATCATAAACCCATGTTCCATCGGATTCATCTATTTCAACCCATGAATGAGGAGTAAGTCCTCCGTGTATCGAAGGAACGTATCCTGCTATCTGATGAGCTTCGTATCCAAGGCAAAGCGCCTGACAATAGAATGTAGCTGCCATTACATAGCAGTTTCCAGTTCCATTATTGAAGCCCTGATTTGCAAGAGCTCCACTTCCCCAGGACTCAACATACTCAGTTCTTCCCGAATATGAAAGTGAGGAAGAATAATCATAAGCCGCTCTCAGAGTTCCACCATTTGAATCAACTATGCTCTTAGCTGTAGCTGTAGCTGAATTGGCTTTACCTGTCTTTGTGATGTACCAGCCATCAACATACTTATCAGTAGCCATTGTTCCATCAGAATTGAAGTAATACCAGTTTCCGCCACTGGCCTGCATCCATCCTTTGAATGTAGTACCATTCATGTAGTAATACCAGTTACCATTCTTATAGACCCAGCCATCAGATGATGAACTTGAACTAGAACCTTTTGTATCTGTCCAAACACCATCCTTATCAACATAGTAGTTTCCAATCCACATATCTGTAGCCATGGAACCATCAGATTGAAGGTAGTAATACTTGCCTCCTGATTTAAACCATCCAGTATCCAAATATCCACTTGAATTAAAGTGATACCATTTTCCCTTTATCTGCTGCCATCTGCTTGCAGGGTAAGTGCCATCTGAATTTTGATACCACCATCCGCCTGCACCCCAGTACCATCCAGGAACTGTGGCAACACCATTTTTATCGATCCAGTATCCATCGATAGTTGTACTAGCTGCCATCTCACCACTAGAGTAGAAATAATACCAGTCACTACCGAATTTCTGCCAGCCTGTTATTATATATCCCTTGTAATTAAAGTAATACCAATATCCCCCAATCTTTTTCCATGCGCTTGTAGGATAAGAACCATTTGGATTCCTATACCACCAGCCCTCACTGTCCTGCTGCCATCCCGAAGATGCTGCGTAGACCTGAGCCGAAGGAATAGCCGCAGTAGAAAGAACCGCTGCTATTACAAGCGATGCCAGTAACATAATTAGTCTTTTTTTCAAAACAATCACCCTCTTAAATGAATTTCCTTACCCCTGGAATTCTATGCAGAATATGAGAAATTGCATAAGAAAGAATAAGGATTATAAGTGTAGCTATGATAACCATGTAAAATCCATAAGAGTATGGATTAAACTTAACTCCATATATCATCACACTTAATAAACCAACGTGAACAAGGTAGATTCCAAGAGATACTCTGTCTATAGAGATAAGTATCTTTGAGAAAGCATTTTCCTTTTCCCCATTGATTCCTGTTAGCAGGTAATACATACAGATAGACTGGAGCACAACAATAATAGATGAGTATGAATTAATAGCATCATACAATTTATCCATCTTGCAGATAAAGGCAAGAACTGTAAGCCCGAAGTTCAGTGCCAGCCCAGCTATACTGCCGATCCATGCCAACGCCTTATTAATACTTATAACCTTTTTGTGAATGCCATATCCAACGAAGAAGTAAAGCGAATAAACTGTAAAAACACAAATATAAAATCCGCAATTTACTCCACTTAGAGAGTTAATAAAAGGAATTATCGATTGGAAGATAATCAGTACAACAAGAATATATTTCCAATCCTTCTCTTCTAAATGTTTGGATATAATGCGATAGATTGGCAGCATAATATATAACGCAATAAGCATATACAGATACCATAATGGTTTCCAGCCACCCCCCATATAAAAGGCCCAAAACCATACCTTGAAATCGTTAAGTGGCGAGTCCTTTCCCCAAATAGCAATTTCAATGATTCCATATATCAGACATGCCGCCATGAGACAGACAAAAATTCTAAGAATGTACTTACTGTATATCTTTTTATAGCTCATTTCCTTTTCTGGGTCCAAAAGAAGCGCTCCGGATACCATTACGAAAAATGGAACCGCCCAAAGAAGTGAGTTTCTGAGAGCATGGAAACAATCTTCGCTGTACCCATAACCCGAAAACCTTCAGAAGCATCCTGGAACATGTGAAGGAATACTATTGCTATAGTCGCTAATGCCCTGATATACGAATAATTATTATTCCTCTTAGAACTAATGAGTCCACCCTCCTAAGCAATAAAAATACAGTCCTATTATACCACTTTTCGACATTCTAGTCACTTTTTTATGACCTTGCAATCCATCCAACAAACTTTCCTGTTGTATCATAAAGTGCAAATCTTGGTTCACTTGCTCTAAGAACTGCATCTACTACTGAACAGATTGAAATACAAACTGCAAGAATAAGAAGTATAGACATTAACATAAAGATAACTCCTGCTCCCAATACCTGAACAGAGAAAACAGACATTCTAATAATAGATTTTCTATGATCAGCCTCTATAAGATAAAGGATAAACACTACTATTTCAGCTATCCCAAGAATAACCATAGGTATTTTAGCCACAGATATGCTTCTAACAGAGATAACATTTAATACAGCAAATCCTATACATCCCAGCTGAAGAGCCTTCATGATTATCATAAATACCTTAAGTGTTCCGCTTGCATTTATCATATATGATATAAACATCATAACGAAGGAAAAAAGAAGGATGCCAACAGTTATCTTAAATAACATAGAGGCATAACTATATTCTGGGACTTTCGATATAATATCCACAAAATCTCTATACTCACCAGCCTTATATTCCTTTATGCTTTTAACTAAGCAGATAATAACATTAACAATACTCAGTATAGCTGCGCCAAAACTTCCCCAGTAGCCAATCTCTCTAAATGTTTCGTTCTTCATAATAAAATCTCCTATCTATGTTCTTTATTTGGGGCTTTTACCCTTTCTATAAATAAAGACACATTAAATAGGAGATAGGTTTTATATTTTTTAATTTTTTTATTTTTTCTTTTTAATAATCTAGTGTATAACCGTCAGTATCAAATTCATAGGAAACTCCATTTATGGATTCAGTTTTATTTTCAATAAATGTTCCGTCGGCCATTCTGTAGCGCCAGCCTTTGGCATCTTTCTTCCAGCCTTCTACACAAACTCCGTTTGCAACCGAAGATGGCTGAAGCTGATTTTTTGTATCATTATCCTGGAAATGCCACCACTCGCTGGTGATCATTCCAAAGCCCGCCGGCTCCATTATATTTTTCAGGATGTTTGCATTTTCATTATTGGCACCCTGAACTGAATGGTAACTGAGGTCATGCATATTTGTCTGCATCTGAAGTTCCTGACCATCCAAGGTTTCAAGAGTCATATCAATTGCAACACCCAGGTTGTGTCTTGAACCACTGGCAGCAAGGAAAGCTCCCAGGTTATATCCAGTTCCACAAATGGCCTTCTGATATGTAACAACATTTGGATCAGAAGGAACTGCAGAACTAGTTTCCTCTGCTGGTTCTTCTTCGCCTTCTGCATACTCACCCTCTGCATCGCCTTCTGTCGCCACAACCTCTGGTTCTGGTGGAATGTACTTTTCGAGGCCAGATAGTGATATAACACTTGCAGCCTTTCCATTTTTATAGTCATCAACAAAAACACGTGTATAAGAATAGTTTGGTACTATATAATTAAGAGCTTCACTAGTGGTATCATATATATCTCTTGTTGCAATATATGGTCTGAATGAATCGTAAATCTTTATTACATATCCCTGGTCTCTTGCGGTTTCTGCAGCAGGAACCAGCTTTTTTGCCACCGGATATAGAAGAGGTACAAGAAATGTGCCATCATCCAGAAGTACATTTTCATAACCAGTTATAACTGTTCCAGATACATTAGGAATAGGAGCATTATGGGCTGTATACCAAGAAGCGTAGCTGTTTGTTATATCATATCTGCATAACTCCCCCATATAATCAGGAAGGTTAATCATACAATAATTGCTGTCAATATAACCCTCGCCATCATCAGTTTTAACGAGAAATCTTCCATCCTTTTCTTCCAGCACACAGAGTGAAGATAAAACCGGAACTGTTCCCAACTGCTCATCACCATCAGAGGTTTTATAAAGTGTCATATCTCGAGTTGCCCACACAGTAGAATAAAGCGCAGATTCTTTTGTTTCTATCCTAACCTCTTCGCTCTCAAAAGTATCACTTCCACTCTTGGCTGTTACACGGAAAAGATAGCATTTGAATGGTTCTAGTTGGCCAAGCTCTATCCCTGTGACTTCTGGCTCTAGTTCTTTATACTCTTCCCAGTTACCACCAACATCTTCGGAAATATCTCCTGCTATATATTCAATAATGTATTTATCACAGGCCACTTCATTCCAGGAAAGAGCGTACAGATTGTCGCCTTCATCTTCTGCCTTAACAACCGGTGCTTCCTCCGGCAGTTCCTCAGCTTCAGGCGTGGCTTCTGTAACCTGTTCAGTAGTTACTTCAACCGCCTCCGTTGTTACAGTCTCCTCATTTTTATGAGCGCTTCTGAACCAAAGAACGCCAAGCACGGCAGCTATGATAACCGCTATAACACTGCATGAAATTATAATAATCTTCTTCTTACTCATAATCCCCTTTTTAATAACTTAATCCAAGATTCAAAACATCAGCTATTGGATCTATATTATCTGCAAATTCTCCATTTTCATCAAGCTTAATTCCCATTATCTCCATGGATGCTGTTCCACCATTTCCACCACCATTACACATTGCAGCTATACCATACTCATAATTACTTCCATATGGAATGAAAATCTTTACATTTTCAATAACAAATGTTGTTGAATCATCATCCACACAATAAATATCAAAGAAAGGATCATCACCCAGTTCGTCCATTCTAAAACTTATATCATTACTAATCTTGTATGTCTTTCCATCATCACCCTGCATTGTACAGGTTCCACGACCCTGCTCATTTAATTCATATGCAGTAACAGTATATGTCTTTCCATAATTTGTAAAAGAATAACCAACCGTTTGGCATGCATCTCTATTATAATCATCTGCAGCGATGCGGTTAGGAACTGTAAGTTTTCCAACTATTTCATACCCAGAGCCTGTATCTGTAACATCATATTTATAGCTTGTCTGATCCGGCATAATGTCATCTCCAGATTCTACAGTCTCAGAACTAACAACATTCATCTCGTACTTGCTGAACCACTTATATCCATAAATACAGCTTGCATCACCATACTCTGCATTATCAGCAGTTTCTTCTGTTTCCTCAGAATTTTCATTCTCATCCACAGCTTCCTCTGTAGATTCTTCTGCTGTTTCATCATCTGTATCTGCAACTACGCTGTCTGCGTCAGTTGTAGCTTCTGCCATTTCGGTTGTAGCTTCTTCTGTCGCTTCAGTAGTTGATTCTCTTCTGGAATGTCTCGAATTATCATCCTTAGTGTCGTGAACCATCACTGCAATAATCACGCCAACAATAACAACTGTCACTATTATTGGAATTAGAAGTTTTATATCTAGCCCCGCCAAAAAACTAGGAGCACTGCCTTGAGGAGCTGGTGGCACTGGATTCTCTACTGGAGGCTGTGGCACCTGAGATTCAGGTCCAGCAGACTGAGCTGTCACACTAGTAGGCTCCGGAACAGTAGCAGGCGCAAGGGCTTTTGCAGGCGGAATAATAACACTTGCATTTGCAGCCGCATTTTCTGTACCTCTTCTGAAGATAAAGATGAAGAGTGCAAGAGCCGAAAGACTTCCGAATACATATCCCTTCTTCTGAAGAGCCTCTGCCTTTTCTTTTATGTTCTTTCTTCCATAGTTAAGTCTAGACTTAACTGTGCCCTCTGAGCAGCCTACAGTCTCGGCTATTTCCTTAACACTCATTTCCTCAATGTAGTACATAAGAACACACATACGCTGTTCATCAGAAAGAGAATTGATCATTTCGCTTATGATTTCTTTCTCTTCATTCTCAGTAAAACTAACCTCTGGATTATTCGGAACATAAGTATCCTCTACTTCAAATTCCATCTCCGCACCATCGCTATTTTCATCACTTAAATCCCCAAATAAAAGTGGAGTTCTTTTTCTCAGTTCATTAAGTGCTGTATTTGCAACTATTTTTCTAGCCCAGTTAACAAAACCTTCCGGTTGCTTTAGAGTTGGAAGATTATTCCAAATCTTAATGTATGCATCTTGAAGAACATCCTCGGCAGATGCATCTTCCTTCATATATTTTCTAGCCACATAAAGATTGCTTCTATAAGTCTTTTCATAAAGTTCCTGGAATGCATCTGCATTTCCATTCATAGCCTTCTTTACTGTCTCACTACTTACAAGATTCTTTGTATCGAAAGCTGGTACAACCTGCTGTCCACAGGATACACAGAATTTTGAACCATCTATTAATTTTGCCCCGCAATATTCACAATAACTCATTAGTTTACTCCTCTCACAATTCATAAGATACCAAAGCAAATCCATTATATCAATATCATTTTTAGGTGGATCCATATCTTCATCTCCTTATATATTTCCGAGCCTTTTTAGCCCTTTCATATACAAAGACACATCTAATGCTTGTTTGGTTTTAAAAAAATAAAAAAAAGTGGGTGCTGATTTTTCGCACCCACTTAATCTTTATAGTTCGTCTTCCCATCCATCCAGGAATTCTTTAAGCTTTTTACGTTCTTTTTCAATTATACGTTTATCCTGAGAGTTAAGGGCAAGTTCAAATTTACGAACCTCTGCCTCCAGAACTTCTCTATCCAGGCCAAGAGCCTCTTCATAAAGACGCTCGGCACGAAGAAGAATAAGTTTGTTCTCTTCCTGCTCTCTTGGTGGGATTTTAAGATAAGCCAGCTCCTTGAAACGAGCCTCAATCTCTTCATCAGTCATTTCTGTGTACTGACCTTTGATAATCTTTCTGAACTTCTGATCTGTTGAAATAACCTTCGCCTCAACCTCAAGGATTGAATTGATATCATAGGTATAGGTTACATCAACTGATTCAGCACCAGCCTTATTCTTTGGCACCTCAATTTCCAGAACTCCCAGCTCCAGGTTATTGTTAGCCATACGGCTCTCACCCTGAAGAACTCTTATATTAATCTTTGTCTGGTTATCGTTTATTGTATAGAATCTATCAGTTCTACTTGCTGGAATGATAGTATTTCTTTCAATGATAGGACAGTAATGACCACTCTCTTTATATCCATCCCCAAGCTCTACAACTACATCTGTACCAAGAGTAAATGGACAAACATCTGTAAGCACAACCTCCTTGATGGACTCTTTACGTTCCTTCATTGCAGCCTGGATAGCCGCTCCAAGAGCTATAGCCTCATCAGGATTGATGCTTGTATCCGGAAATGTATGGAACATCTTGCTTACGAAGCTTCTTACACCCATAAGCTTTGTACCACCACCGACAAGAACAATCTTATCAATGTCTGTCAGCTTAAGCTTTGCATCTGTAAGAGCTCTCTTTACAGGAACTCTTATCTTCTCATAAAGTGGTTCACATGCCTTATCGTAATCCTCGTAAGAGATTTCCATCTCAATCTCTTCATCAGCAACCTTGCACTTCATTGTAGTTGAACCACTGTCTGCAAGGGCAATCTTGCACTGTTCTGCCGCTTTATGAATGAGTGCAGCCTCGCGGTATGAAATCTCTTCTTTCTTGATATTGGAATTCTTCTTATAGAACATCTCTTCTATAACAAGAGTAAAATCCTCACCGCCAAGATAGTTGTCACCAGCAACCGCTCTAACCTCAAGTATTGGAGGGAAGTAATCCAAAATAGAAACATCCAGAGTACCACCACCAAGGTCAAAGACAAGATTCTTTGCAGGCTTATCATCATTGTAAAGGCCATAGGCAATAGCTGCCGCAGTCGGCTCACTTATGATTCTTTCTACCTTAAGTCCAGCCAGCTCACCAGCCCTCTTAGTTGCCTTTCTTCTCATATCATTGAAATAAGCAGGCACACTAATAACTGCCTCTTCAATCTCTTCACCAAGAAATGCCTCTGCATCCTCTTTAAGAGATCTAAGAACAAAGGATGAAAGCTCTTCAGCAGTAAATTCCTTACCACTCAACTCATACTTCTTATCACTACCCATATCTCTTTTGAATACAGCCGCACTGGACTGAGGGTAGAGCCTCATTCTTTCTCTGGCAGTTTTTCCTACGTAAACATTTTCCTCTTCATCAATACTAACAACAGAAGGGGTGAGATTCTCACCCAGTCTGTTAGGTATGATCTTTGGACCTTCGTCCGTATAATATGCAATTAGACTGTTGGTTGTACCCAAGTCAATTCCTACGATCATTATTAATTCTCCGTTTTAAATCTTTGATTTCCCACTAAGGCTACGAAGAGCTGTGTAAATCTCAGCGTCATCTGGAGACATATCTCTGGACTTTCTGAAATTATCAATAGCATCAGGGAAATTACCCAAAAGCTCTTCAATTCTAGCCAACGTTAAAAACTTATCATAGCATACACCACAATTGCAGAAGTCACAAGGGGCACATTTATCCACTGTATCCAGTAATTCTCTTGCCTCCTTCTCCATTCCGGCATAGAAATAGATCATTGCAACGTCACTTCTACGAAGAGCTTCTGCTGATGGATAAGAAAGATAATTCTCAATGCTTCCATACTTTTTCTTATAGCATTCAAGTGCTCTCTTCGCAATTTCATTTGCCCAGTTCTTAAGGCCATAGGCATAACATGCACCTGCGAAGAATCTATACATCTCTGCTATATCATAGAGGTCAGCCCCCTTTACATCTTCAGGGCGCTCAATATATGCTTCAGGTCCCATCTTCTTAAGAACCTTCTTTACTGGTGACAGACGTTCTGCGTCATCTACGATAGATGTCTGTGGTCCCTGCGAGCCGCCTGGCATCATAAAGCGAATGCATTTTTCGAAATACTTTATAGCTAGTTTATATTGTCTTTCATTGTTCAGATAGAAATCTGCAAGCTGTCTGAATACATTGCTGGCCACCCTTCTCTCAACGCCAAGAGTAATCTCATCCAGCCCCTTATTCAGATATCCTTTTTCCTTGAGGAAGGTAGATAGCTGCGAACTCTTTATCTGAACAGACTGATCATTACCACTAAGTATAGCTACATCAATCTGCTTGATCATATATCTTACAATCTTGGAAATATTCCACTTGTTTCCAGTCTTCTCAAGCTGAGTTGTATAATACTTTACCAACTCCTCATAGCATTTTGATGCCTGCTCAAATTTTCCAGCTTTAACACTGAGTCTTGCGGCAACATATTTATTATTTGCTGTAGGCCCGAACCTCTCAACACTCTTAGTTACGAATTCCAGAGCCTTATTATAATCTCCCAAAGCCTCATAGCATTTTGCTGAATTCATAAATGGAACAGGGGTTTCGTCACCCTCCATTACTTCGATAGCTTTCGCAAAGCACTTCAGAGCCTCTTCATATTCTCTCCTCTTAATGAAACAAAGTCCAAGCGCATTGTGGGCATAAACATTCGTATCCTTAAATTCGATAGCCTTTCTGGCATCCTCTTCGGCCTTATCAATTTCATAGCCATCAAGGAACATAAGCGCACGCTCTATTCTGTAATAATCATCATCAATCAGTTCCAGCTGACGAGCTGCATGTTCACTGGCTTTGTTGTAATAATCCCTGTTTTCTGTATCCAGATATTTATCAAGGTACAGGCCCATAAGCTTGTTGTTTGCGGCACGGTGACCATCATCAAGCTCAAGAGTCTTCTCATATTGGCCAATTGCAAGACCAGGTCTTCCATCTCTCTTCAGATATTCGCCGTATTCGTAGAACACCTGTGGATCTTCTGGGAAGGTTTCAAGCATCTCTTTGTAAACCTCATCCGCCTGCCTTCCAGAGAATTCTTCCAGATCAGTCTTTATCCAAAGAAGTCTCTTATATTTTGGATCCACCTCAAGACCCTTGGCAAGATACTCAGCTGTTTCCTTAAGCTTTGTTCTTGCGCCATTTTCATCTCTATGATTTATATAGAAAGATGCCATATCAGCATAAAGCTCTGCAACCTCTTCTATATCAGATTCACCGGCCTCCACATTTTTAATAAGCTGAAGATAAAGCGCCTCGGCCTCATCTTTCTTATCCTGTTTTTCGAACATGTGAGCGCGAATTGTTTCCAGCATATCGCTCTTAATCCCAGCTTCCTCTGCCCTTTTAAAAACGCCTTCAACATCCTCATACTGATTATAGATCAGGAAAACTCTTGCGGCATAAACATAAGCCTTTGGATACTGTGGATAGTCACGAATGATATTATAATAATCATCGATAACAAGCTGAGCATCTCGCATTTCATGAGCTGTTTCCTGTCTATGGATGTAAGCAGGAACACAGTGATCAACAGTCTTTATCATGCGGTTCCAGATTTCCATTGCCTCTGGAAATCTTCTCTTTTCATTCAGGAGTTTTCCAAAACTCTCCAGATAGAAAAGATGCTCATTCATATCTCTGGTGGTTTCCTGAGAGTAATCAATTGCTTTGTTATAGTACTCCTCTGCTATCTCGATCCTATCCAGCTTTTCTTCAGTAAGCGCATACATATAATAGCAAAATGCAGTCCTGTCTATTCTTTCTTTATCTTTCTTTGAAAGTTCCTCTCCGGCTGCATCTTTAGCACGGAGTTCATCCAGCATTTCAACCCATTTTTTAATATAAGGCTCCGCTTTGTCATACTGTTCTTTTGTGGCATAACTACGTCCGTAAAGATTGTTGTATGCATAGAAGTTTTCATCGTCTGGCTCTGTTTGCTCCAGGACACGGAAAACATTGTCCACATCTTCAATACGGAAATATGACCAGGCAAGTTCAACCTTTTCCTTTACAGTTGCAGTTCCGGCCGCCAGTTTTTCCTCATAGCTGTCAGTAGCTGCTTTACTGATAAATTTAAGAAGCCAAACAGCCTCTGAATGCTTTTGATTCTGATCAAGAATATTTATGATAGTATCGCTGGCTTTTTCAAAGTCACCTTCTACAAGCTGCAGGTAACCCTTTGCCATAAGAGTCATTGCTCTTTCAGGATCCTTCTCATAAAGATCATCAATCACACCAGGAGCCACCTCAAGAATCTTCGCCTTTTCCTCTTCAGTCACATGGTCTGAAAACTCTTTTACAATACGAAGAAGTGAGTAAATAGCTTCCGCTCTTGTATAAAGATTATCTGGAACCAGATTATCAAATATAACAGCGCTTGCTAGCTGTTTCATCTCATCAATTCTATCTGTAAATTCAAGAGCTCTGATCTTTGCACCAACCTCGATAGGATGCCAGATGTCAAATGTATTAAGGAACTCGAGTGAACCACAAAGGAAGTCCACCTGTTTCTGCTTTTCCTCAGCCTTCTGTTCAGGAGTTCTGTCATCTTCTTTTTCATCCAGCTCAAAGCTGAAGATATTAATAATATTAGACTGGAGCAGTGAAAGAATCCTTATATATACATCATTATGAACATCATATTTTTCTTCAGCCAGTGCGCTTGTATCTCCAGTGATCTTGATCTCTGGAATAATTCCCTCGCGTCTCTTATTATAATCATCACGACTTTCAAAGAATTCATATTCAACAAAATCGCTGGTCTGAATTCTAAAGATGACATAGTTAATATAATCCTCTGGGAACTTCTCCAGAAGAACCTGTCTATCTTCTTCCACGTTAAAAGTTTCGCCGATCATCTTCCAAACTTCATTTGGAAGCATGAAGTGATCCATCATGTAAGCAAGCATTGCCTCACGGAGTACATCTGACGAATCCAGCTCTGTACAAAGAGGATCAGCAAACCACTCCTCCCACAAAGTCAAATCTTTTCTCGTAAGTACATCTTTATAAATGTCGGCAAACTTATCAATATGTCTATCAATATCCGTCTTTTCAGAATCAGGTTTTTCGTGTTTCCCATCATCCAGCACGTCATCTTCTTTTGCAAAGTTCAGTGCCATTTCGAAGGCCTCACGAAGAGCCATAAATCCTTCAGCATCATCCTCAGGATTTACGGTAACAACCTTTGCTCTATATGCATTTATAATTTCATTTTCATCTTTTGTAGGTTCTATTCCCAGAACCTTCCACATCTCAACTGTATTCATACCTCTCCTTTATATACTACTCTTAGGATGATAATCCTTTCTGGTATTTGATCATCTCATCAAATATACGTTTACAGTTATTATGATCATCAAACTCATAGAAATCATTTGCTCTGTCAATGTATTTCTGTTTCATCTTACAGCCATTCTTCATATAGTCGATGAGCAGATCTACAAGTTCATCTCTCTTCTTTACTATCTCGCCGAAAGCCATTGTATCGTAATGGAATGTACCCTCCTCGTAATGAGCTTCCAGTTCTTCCGGATGATAGTAAACCAGTGGTTTTCTCATATAAGCAAAATCAAACTGAATACCACTGTAGTCCGTAACCATAAGGCTGGATTCACGGAACATTTTTTCATAGCTCATGTCACCTACAGATGGGATGACATCTACAAATTCATTCTTATCAAAATCCTTGGCCTGTGGACTGACGATAGGATGCAGAACATAAGCTATACGATAACCATATTCCTTAGCTGCATCTATAAGTCGTTTGTCATTTATCAGACCGTTATAAACCTTATAGTAATCAGTATCCTTAAAGAATGGATTGTAGTCTCGTTCCACTCCTTCATTCTTGGATACCATCATTGCAGATTGCATTCTCCATGTAGGAGAAATCATGATTTGCTTTTTATCTTCGTTTATCAGGCCGTCGTACCTTGGAACACCGGTCAGTTTCAAGGCATCGTATCCCACATAGTCATAAACTGGATGAGAAAGATTTTCTATCTCATATTTAGATGCACAGAAGTAAAGTCTTGTATTATCTCTCAGCCTCTGCTGAGCAAGCGCTATCTTCTGTACCGACAAACCATGCTGAACGCAGACTGTATGAAAGTCCGGAATACCCCTGATATATCTTGAGTTTTCCAGATAATAATCGTTAAACGCAAACACCGTAGAATTGCTGACGATCATCATGTTTGCATTCAGGAAAACAAGCCTATGCAGGAAAGAGCCTCTCTTAAGAGGCGTGTAGCCTTCTTCGATGAGCCTCTTATAATCCGGAGTTTTTTCATCTACAAGATAGTACAGCTTGTCCGGATAATACTGCGCATTTTCTTTTCCAGCTTTATCCTGGACCTGCGCCGAAGCATATTTATATAAGTACTCGGAAGAATCCCCAGCTTTATAAATCTTATCAAAGAACATCCATATATTTTTATTCTTGAAATAAGGTCTTGTAACAACCCACGCTGCTCTAAGAAGGAAAAATCTGAAGCGGTGCATCTGGAAAGAGAATAAAAGTTCTGCCCCTATACCGATTTCCTTAGCCGCCATTTTAAAGAAATTATAACGACGGATTTTGATTGCGGTAACGATTACATTTCCATTCTCATCCTTATCTCTTATAGTTGATGCAATGTATTTTGAGAAATGCCAATAGGACTGATATGGATAAACCGCAAGTCTGCTGGTATGGGATTTAAACTCACAAGGGATCTGGTGATCTTCGCCATTTAAAACAACGTGAACCGTGATATCTCCAACCTTTTCAAGTGGAATGCTCACATGGAAAGGCAGCCTCTTATAAGCAGATCTACCAAAGAATTTTGTGAGCCCATAACGCTCACAAAACTGAAGCGGGTACTTTTTTCCGTTCATCTCGAAATAATACTGTGCTACGTCCTTACTTACTGTATCTGGGAAGGAGCCATCTATCTCCAGAGAACCATTTCGATAATCCATAAACTGGATGTTACATCTAAGGCGGTCCATATCGTAGAACTCAAGACCACTCTTTGAATCGTCGCCATATTTAAATCTGAGGAGCATTCTTTGGTACTGAAAATCCTTTTTATAAACAGGATAGTCGTACATACCCATTATCACATCATCTTCAATATACTGAAGAACCGCGTGCAGCTTTTCCCTGAACTGATCTACCTCTTCTGAACTCAAGACATGACGATTATTATTATTCATGTTTGCATCCAGACGGCAGGCAATATAATACATAGTATAAAACTGAACGAAGACAGGCACATTTCCCTCGTAGCTGCTCAGCTTTGGAAGAAGGTAATGGTCGATGTTTTCTGTATACCAAGCCTTTTCGTAAATACCCTCAAACTCACGATAGTTTCCGTCCCCAGGTTCTGACTGGAAATATTCTACATCCTGACAGATCAGATAATCATGATCTGCAACAAGGTCGATCAGGAAGTCCGCCTCATAATTAAAAGGAAGCTCCGGATTTAACCTGAGGTCAGTCTTTGAAAGAACCTCCATGTTGAACATAATTCCAGTTATACGGTTTGGAAACTGGAAAAGCTTTTTAGGAGTGACAAGCGCAGCACTTGGATTCTTCTCCAGAATCCTGGCAAGCTTATCTGCAAACTGATTCAGCGCCACCTCTCCTTTTTGCTCATTTTTATATGTATCATCAGGTGAAATTATAAGCAAAAAGCCATCTGGACGTTTGTCCAGATAGCTATTGAATTCAGATATAAAGTTTTCTCTATCCTTTTTATAGATAATATGAACCATATCTTATATCTCTGCTATAGCCTCCATCTCAATGAGAACATCCTTAGGGAGTCTTGCAACTTCAACACAGCTTCTTGCTGGGAAGTCAGATGTAAAGTATTTAGCGTAGATTTCATTTACCTTTGCAAAATCATCCATGTTCTTGATGAATACAACTGTCTTAACAACTTTATCCATTGATGTGCCAGATGCCTCAAGAAGCGCCTTCACATTCTGAAGAGCTCTCTCTGCCTGAACTTCAATGCCACCCTCAACAAGAGTGTTGCTCTCCGGATCGATTGGAATCATACCAGATGTAAAAAGAAGATTTCCAACCTTTACCGCCTGTGAATATGGTCCAATGGCTGCTGGAGCCTTATCTGTACTGATTATTTCTTTCATTTATCTTTCCTCCTTTTCAGGATAAGTATAATTATTATTCCTAAAACTGACAACCCCAGAATTGAAACAATTGCTAAAAGGGCTATCTCGTCTCCTGTTAACGGTTTCTCTTTAACTGTAGCTGATTTCTGACTATCAGCAGGTGGAGAAACTGAAGGACTTTCTGTTGTTATCTCATCTCCGGTGGACTCATCGAAAGGCACCCCATGGATGTAGCAAATCTCATCCGGCTTATTACCATTCTTATCCACCACTTCAATGCATCCAAAAGTAAGATCCGTATTATCATAAACTATATAAACTCTGATCGTATATTTAGAATTATCCAGCTTATAATTTGCAAGCTCTGATTCAGATATACCAGAGGCAGATGTCCTCTCCAGGGTATATTCGTAAACGCCAGCCTTTGTGTATTTTATTGCAGTAGAACCACTGCCAGAATCTGGTGGTACCAAAATGTCCATACCAAACTTTCCATTACCCTTTATGGCAAAAGTATATGACCCACTGCTTCCATTAGGAAGAGGTTCTGTTCCGTCTACTCCAGTAAGCTTATATTCACAAATTACATTATCTTCATTTACATCTTTTCCTTGAGATTGAAATTTCTGAGACACTTCCAATCGAGGAGTTTTACTAGTCGCTGCCCTTGTTCCAAAACTCGACTGAAGGATCACTGTCAGGATGAGGATCATAACAATTGCCCCGTTAAGTCTATTCAGTTTTTTCATTTGCCTCACCCCTCCTTTCAGTCTTATTGGAAAGCTTATTAATTTTACCCGCAGTAAAAATGATAACACCTAAAAGCAGAAGCATAACTGGTGTCCATTTATCTATTACGGTAATAGGTCGCATTATATTTTCAGTGATCACAAAAAGAATCAGTCCTAAAATACAAGGTATTATACAGAGAACATTTTTAATCTCTTTAACAAACAGTATTGTCATAACCACACTGACAATCAGTACGATCAGATCAAGAACAGCCCATGGTTTCTTTTCACCATGACCCTTAGCCACTTTTTTCTCAGCGACCGCATCTTCATGACTACGCAGATAATCTTCAGTAGCTGGGCTGACTTTTGCAACAACCACCATTCTTCCATCTGTAGAATTAGAATCACAGGTCGAAAGCACAACTACTTTATCAAGACCTGATGTATTAACGCTACTAAGCATCGCAATACTATTCTCATCTATGAACTTTATAAAATTATCAAATCCATTCGACTGTTTCTTAGCACCTATATCGTAGATAGCATCTTCATATGCATTTGTAGAAACAGAAGAAAAAATATCCAGTCTATAAATCGCTTCAGGTGTAATAAGTGCACCCTCACTATGAGACTTCATATACTCCTTCGAAACATACTTATCTATCCCACCAAACATGGCGCCATTATCCATATGATGACCATAGATCATACTGTATGGATCACTAAAATCGTCTGCATTTTCAGACGAAAGAAATATAGAACCAGTCAGTTTAAAATCTCCATAAACATCACGGCTTAGATATTCCAGATCATCTTTTCCCTGAAGAACCGGATAATCAATACTAGTTCCATAAACAGTTAACCATCCCACAACATCAGGATTGATAGCTCTCAGTTCTTCAAAAGAAGGCTGGCTTCCATCTTCAACATTTGGTCTATATTGCAGCAGATCCCAGGAGCTAAATGCAGTCTTATCGCTATATAACATATCCCACAGCGCATAGAGACTAAAGATTAAGAGGCCGGAAATAAGCACAATCGTGCATATTCCCACAAAGCCATCTGCAAAAGATATTATTCTATCCAGAACTTTTTTCTCTTTATTAGAACCTGTATCACTCATCAGCTAAATGTCATTTCTCCTAAGAACCTCTATAATCAGACCATCTATCTCATCTCTGGAAACAGGTCCAAAATATCTACTGTCCTCTCCGCCTTCGCGCATATCAACCAGCACAAAGAAACTATCCTCATCCACCACTAGTGGATAATCAGAAAAGCCTTCATATTTAGGCGTGTTATAAAAAATGCCAGTTTCATATACTGCATTTCCATTGATGGAAAGCTTTTCTTCGTCAGTAATATCCACTGTATCTCCACCAACTGCCACAATCCTGCCAACATACTTCGTATCATTCTTATGGAATGTAATTACATCTCCCGATACAAGTTCTGTATCCATCTTATAGTAGATCAGCAGATCTCCAGCCTTAAGGCTTGGAAACATATCACCATTTGGAACGGTCGTAATCCCTATGATCCAGAAAAATACTATCCATATGGCAACCAACAGAACCAGAATACGGAGTCCAATCATCTGCAGTCTACGTACTCTCTTATCCGAAATGCGTTCTTCTTTTGTTTGGTCTTTAGTTTCTTTCACTGTTCTTAAATTTCCTCATCTCTTTTGCGACTTAGTATCAGACTAACCATGAGTATTATAGCCACAACAAAGATTGCAACATAAGGCAGATAACGGCGAAGGATTCCTGTAGGAGATACTGCCTCAGCATGGTTATTCCATACCACATCGCCCATTTCGGTTACTGAAGCCTCATCAGCCGAAACCGAAATTATCGAGGAATCATAGTTAGATACTTTTTTATAGTCTGACATCGAAATGTCATCACCGCCATTTGCTGTTGTTTCAGCCACAACACCTTTTTTAGTGCTTTCATCTCCTGGAGTAACATAACCAACAGCGGATATTTTATACACATCCGATGTATCATTTTTTTCTGAGAACTTAACACTTGCAAAAGGTGTGAGCCCCTTTACATAGTAGTATTCATTATTTTTAAGATTAAAGGTCGTTTTGGTAGCAGTACTTGCCGTTGCCGCCTCGCTACCCTTGCTCACGTAATATGTATGATTATTGCCGTTTGTACCATCTTTGTTTTCCACGTCCAGCGTAAATGGGAACTCATGATTCTTATCCGCAAGATTTCCATCTGTCAGCTTACGTATCTTTACATTGTATGTACGATACTTATCAGTATTTATAAATCCTTCAGACTTCTTTGAAGCATCCACTGTATTCTCACTGAAAAGAACATATGCACCAATCTTAAGCCCTGTTCCAGCATCATTATTTTCGATGTAAACATCCAGATATCTATCAACATCCTGAACCTTGTTATTACCTGTAGCATAACCATCATCTGCTGCTTTTCTGACTATTCCAGCTTTTATAAGCGCATCTTCGCTGGTCTCATCAAAAATATGATAACGATAAATGCCAGGAGCAGCGAATTTACTTATATCAGTAAATAACGTTAGATACTTCGATACATCCTGGTATTTCACATCGCCAGAAGTATTGGTTGTATAAGATTCATGACTATAGAAGGAGACTTTTCCTTCTGCATTTTTTTCAGAATCTGACTTAATAAGAACGCCATCAACAGGACCTTTTTGAACAGGTATATTTTCAATCTTAGCGCCTGTTGGGGGATCTATCGGCTCAACCTTATACATATAATCAACGTCTGGCTGAGAATATGTTCCCGCCTCAGCATTCTCCATCCTAATGGTTTTCTTTATTTGTAATTCACTATCTCCAGCTGTTGGGTTAATAGTTCCACCGGTTCCGAGCTCGGCCGCCGATGCAACTATCCCCATGGAAATTATCATAATGATACATAATATCAACGCTGTATATTTACGCATCATTTTCATACACGTTACTCCTCAAAGAAACAAATGACTTTTTATTTTTTTGCCATTTTACTCATGTAAATGTTACTTGCTAAAACTATGATTGATATAAGAACTATAAGAATCAGACCCAGTTTTGAACCACTCTTTATTCCGGTCTCAGTAGGGTCATTAATCGTATTCTTAAAGGTAAGCTTAGTATCTGCAGTAAGTTCCACCTGAATACTTGTATCAGATATTTCCGCATCACTACCTTTTTGTATAGTAGTCGTATATCCCGTATTATCTACTTCTGCAATAGTTACTTTCGTACCTTGTGGAAGATTAAACATAACTTCGTCATTATGTTTTAAAGTAAATGGTTCACCAGATTTAATCTTGGTACTTTGTCTAATTCCGTCCTTGTACCATTCATAGCCCTCTGATTCAGGGGTTTCAACAGTAAAGGTAAACTCAAAATCCTTGTTTCGATCGCCCATACTTCCTACAACCGTCTTAGTTACAGAAAGAAGTGCTTTTCCATTTCTTAGCTTCGTATTTGGAACGCTTAATCTATAGATATAGCTATCCCCAGTTTCTATCAGTTCACCACGACTATCCCCTGCATCCACAAGAGATGGAACTCCTGTTGGAGAAAGCTTGAACACAATATCTTTTGTCATTCTGGAATAGTTTGGTGGAGCCTCAGTTTCTGTAAGGAAGAACACTGTACCATTTGGTCCAGGTGTAATAAATCTACCAGAATCTCCTCCACAGATCGTAGCCTCACCATTTACTGTAACAATATCTTCAAAGCCACTCATAGGGTTGACATTCTTAACATAACCGCCAACCGTCGTATTCATCTGCTTATATAAAGCAAAATGCGCCGCTCCGAGCTTGTTGTTCTGGTCAGCACTATCAGCCTTCTCAATTTTGAAATTAAATATCTTATTATATACATCTACAAATCCAGTCAGGCCTCTCTGTCCAGCCTTACTATCAGCCCAGCCTACATCCTTTGGATCTGTTCCCCAGATGGTAGTACCGTCCTCATTATAGAGAGTTATCGTATCGTCATTAGCAACTTTGAACTTTATCGTCTTCTGAATACCTACATAACCCTCAGGAGCCTCAACCTGCGTAAGTGTATAAAGTTTTTCTCTTTCAAAATCGTAGATTATATTTACTATTCCTTCAGAATCCGAAGTAAACGTTCCTAAGTTATTTCCACTCGGATCATCTAAGGTAAACGAACCATTTTTAAGAGGTGTCTCGCCGCCCCACTTAAGGAGTCTGATCGCCACACCATCTTCTCTGGTATTTGTTATAACGTCTGTTCTTGTTGAATTAACCTCTTCTCCCTGACTATAAGAAACATTATAGTCATATGCTTTCTTTGTGGTGCTTCCCACAGGTATAGCATTCAGATTTATAGTATCCCCACTTTCAAGTGGTGTTACATTTCCATTTTCAACCTTGACTTCTTTAACTTCATATCCATCAAGATTTGTACGAGCTCTTCCACTTGAATATGGCACCAATGTAGTCCAGAAATAATATGTTGAAACAGTTGGAGATTCAAGTTTTCTCACTGAACCATCCAGAAGCTTTCCATCCACATAAACTGCTACATATATTGGGTCGTGGTAGGTTGTAATGCCAAGGTCACTCCAGTTCTTTTCAACAGTAAGACCGTAACCCTTCTTATTAACAACATTTACCATTGGATCAGAATCAACAATCACCTTACCAACATTATCCTCTTTTCCCTGATAAGTCTGATAAGAGTTGATTTCCACATACTGATCCCCTTCTTTTTTATAACCCTTCACCATTTCATAATCATCAAGACCATATCCAGGCTTGGTATCTTCTGTTACTTTGAAGACAGCACCAACCGGAAGTCCTGGAACTACGATGGTGTAGCCTGATGGAATGTTAGAAATCGCACCAAAACCAGAGGTATAGAAGGTTACATCATCAACAGTCAAACCAGAGATTTTATCATCAGTAATATCTTTTATGAATGCATCTGAATATTCATGTGATGTTTCAACAAAGTCGCCTGTCTGATAATTATGTCTACATAGCTTATTGTTATCAGACAATACGTAATACTTGTACATGTTAGCAAGCGAAAGATCATCAGGATCTATATCAGAAGATGACAAATACAATCTAAAACTAAACTTGCCTGAATCACCAGTTATTGGATCACCATTTTCATCAACAAGCTTCTTTTTAATATAAAGGCTCTTAATTACGCCTTCTTTTACGTGATTATCAAAAGAAATTGTAGGATGCAGCTCTGCAGTTGCGGTTTCTGATATATAACTGATATAGTTTCCATTTTTTTTCTTTCTTTCATCCGGAACAGGCATTCCGTTTATCAATACGTTGTCATATATTGAACTATCTACTGCACACTCAACTATTCTATATTTAATAGTATTATCAGGGAATGATATTTCAACCTTCTGTGTAGGATTGATAAAGAATACATTATCGTACGCATCATCTTCATCCACTCCAGGCGGTTTGTATCTGTTTACAAAGGTAACCGGCTTATTTGAATTCTGGTAACTTACACCCGAATGAGGATCGGAATTAGTAAGTGCATATTCATGCTCTTGACCTTGTTCATCTTCAACCGTATAGAATATCTGGAATGGATACTCGATAAAGTCCTTATCAAGAACATTATTATCATCTCCAGATATCTCCTTTGAAAGTACAACACTTCCAGGAGTAACTGAAGCAAGGTTAAACTTCATATTAAGGTTTGCAGCTCCACCACCATACTCCATATAATAAACCTTCATAGTATGCTGGCTATAATCCTTAAACTTAACTTCTCCATCATCAAAGTACTGACTAAGATAAGCATTCACCTGTTCATTTGTTGCCGATGGATTTCTACCTCTATAGTTATCTTCGAACACTTTTCTAAGTGTTCTTGTACCATTAATACCATCCACCTTCACTTCGCCAGTCCTAAAGTTTACCGAACCGGCAAGGGCAGAATGATTACCACCTAGATCAATAACTAGTTCGTCATCAACATAAAGCCAAAAGTCATCATCACCAGTAAATTCAAATATAATGTCATGGCCCCAAGCATCCATTCCACTAACTGTCTGGACGAAAGAAGCAGATAACTCTACACCATATTGATAGTCTGGGTTATCATTCCCATTACTATCTAATACTTTATGAAGCTTCTCATATTTACGAGGATCGCTATCAGGAAGTAAGCCTGTTGTATCACCCTGGGTAATCGTGGCAAGAGCAGAATAAAGATTTAGGGGGTTGTTAGTTTGAGTATATACACCCGCTTTAATAATATTATATGGTAGGAACTGCCCATGCCTCAGCGTGTTCTTTCCCGTCGTATCTGTTGTTCCTAATTCTCGATAAACCGTAAAATCTATCACTCCATCAACAGGAGTTTTTATATTTCCATTTTCATCACATATAGTTGCAAAATTCTGACAACTGTCAAACAAAAAGTATCCACTAGTATTATATTCATTCTCCAAAAATATATGATTAACTTCAGTGGCACCATCAAACAATCCTTTTAATGATTTATTTGTCTGAGTTGCAATTGGATAACCGTCCGAACCTACATTTGTCGACAGAACACCCTTTTTACCTTTTGTACCAACTGTTCCTCTGTTAGTACCTACGACATCCGTTTGTTCTTTCTGATTTGCATAATCCCTGATTTTCATAGTGATTCCATATTGCTTATTGTCAAGAGTCGCAACCTCATTAAGCTTATCACTAAGATTCATATCCTCAAGCTTAGCAAAATAGAATGGATATGCCGCTGATTTTGAACTTGGAACCAGCTTTGTTTTCTCCTCATTTGGCTTGAAACCAACATATGTATAATAGGTATTATCCCAGGCTAGTATTTCACTATAGTATTCTCCATCACGTCTTCCTTGAAGGTTAATTCCTATAGTATTATCGGATAGAATCTGATTGCCAACCATTTGTGGCGCAATATACTTTTCAGAATATGGATTATAGAGTTCATAATAATAATTAGGTTCCTTTGTTACCTTATCGTAGTATTCAGTAAACTCCCATTCCAAAGATCCTGTACCATTTCCAAGCCATAATATTTTTCCACCACTGGCATAGCAAGGATATAGTGTACCATCATGATCAACCGCATATATATCGTATCGTTTTTTACTATCATCCCATATACGAGTATAAACTATATATTTTCCGCCATTTTTAAGGGCAGAAACACTCACACGTTCCGCCGTAAAAATATACTGATCATCATCTTCTATACTCGCAAAATCTATCATATTAAGCTTGGAATTAACTGATGAACTATCCGACAGTCCATAATAATATGTAGTTTCTCCTGAGGTTTCATTAGAATATAGAGATACATACTTACCGTTGTATTTTAGTTGAATAACGTCGCCAGTTCTTTCGACATCAAAAGAAACTGCATCCGCTTCGGATTCAGTTGTAGATAATGAATCTCCATTAACTGTGAGATATTTTGTGTTTCCATTATAAACGCCTGAAAGCTTATACTTTCCATCAGTATCCTTATGGAAAGTCCACCTGGTTACCTCACTTCCTTCATCAACAAAAAGGGTTATTCCCTCTTTCTCCTCTGTCTGATGAGTAGCCACTTCAACAAGAGCATGAACATTAGGATCCGCCATAAGAGCATAACCATGAGTTCCGCCAGTGTAATTCATGAGACCAAGTGTTTTATTATCCAAATCCGCGCTCTGTGGAACAAGACTGCTATCAATTGTCATCCAAGCCATTGATGTATCATTAACATCTGCATAGCCAACATAAGCGGTATTTCCACCATCCCTTACCACATAATGTCTTTTCCCATCCACTGGTGATACAGCTGATACACGAACCTGCTTATTACTATTTAACTCAAGAGTAAATGGAGTTGCCTCGTCTTCATCAGTAGTATATTTAAGGCCCGACCTTTTTTCTGCGAATTCTTTATTCCTAAATAGATTTATATACTGTCTGTTTCCTATATCATCTATAGTGTATATATAAAATCTATTTCTGGAATCTTTATATCTCTCAAAATACAGTTTTACCGCATTACTTGGAACAGTTGTGCTTTTTGTAGTTGATATAATACCGCTTCGATTATCTTCCTTTACTTTTGGTTTTATTCCATCAGTAAAATAATATGGACCATTATTACTTGAAATAACACTTACATAGAATCCCTTGTCGCCTTCCTTTGCCAGATTGTCATAAAATTCTTTGGCAACAAGATCATCCATTCCCATAATCTCGTAAACACTGAATCCGTACGCATCAAAAACAAGTCTACCGTCTTCGACGCTAAACTCTTTTACCTCTTCTCTCTCCCCGTCATCCTTTATATGCCAGATTTTGAGATCCATATTTTCAGTAATATTGGGATTTGTAATAGATACGCTGATTGGATGTTCTGAGTCCGGCTGATATTCTTCATTTCCATCAGAAATGGTTATATCATATGCCGCGAGAACTGAGTAATTTTCCAGATCATCCTCTGCGTCTGTAGAAGTAGATACAGTTTCTATGCTCTCAGCTGGTGTAGCCAGTTCAGCATCTGAACCTGTAGCAAAATATGTATTATCTGTTGGAACCTGTATCTCAGCAGATAAATCATCATACAAGGATCCATCCACACATTTATCGGTGACATCCACCGCATCGGCCGTCGCCCCTTCTGGCATATCGCCATCCAGCGTAACAACCTCCTCTGAATCTTCACCATTTGGATAAATATCTATGCTCTGATAGCACAGATCATCTTCCTGATTATCCTCTGTTTCTTTAGAAAAAACTGCAACAGAAGAAAACACCACCGAAAAAACTACCACAAGCGACGTTATCAAGCAAAGTATTCTTTTAGCGATACCTTTATTCATGCATGTATCCTTAGTTTTTTTAGTCCTCTAAAACTACCAAGTAGCTACATTTTTAAAGTAATATTATACAATATCGCAGTTTTTTCGTCAAACCAGGGAGATTCCTGACTCTTCTATTATAATCAGATTATTTTTGTAGAGGCGACCCACCGCTCTCTTAAATGCGTTCTTGCTGATACCAAATTCCTTCTTAATGCGGGCCGCATCTGCCTTGTCATTGAAAGGAAGCTTACCGCCGTAACTCTTGATGACATCCAGAACCATCTCGGCATCCTTTTCCATCTGCTGTGGAATTTCATCTCTCATGGCAAGGTCGAGCTTACCATCCTCGCGTGCTTTAACTACACGGCAAGTCACTTCGTCACCAACATAGAGATTTTCAAATACTTCGCTGGAATGGATGAGGCCAGAATACTTAACAGTTTCCACCTCTTCTTCTGACGTTTCCTCTTCTGTAAGAGGTTTATCATAAAGTGCCACGAATACACCGAAATCTTTCTTTACGTTGTAAACAACACCCTTAACATGATCACCTTTCTTGTAGATATCATTTGGCTTAAGGGCGCCTGCTATTTTCATAGATGCAGCAAGTCTGCCACTCTTATCTATATAAAGCCTTACGAGGTAAGATTTTTCCTGCTGAACCTTAACAGTCTGCTCCTTAAATGGAAGGAAAAGATCACGACTGAGGCCCCAGTCGAGAAACGCACCTATATCGCTAACCGACTTAACCTTGAGCTTCTTAATCTCTCCCAGAGTTATAAGTGGTTCATGAGTTGTTGCTATAAGCCTGTCTTCAGAATCCCTGTACAAGAAAACCTCAACATTATCACCAATCTCAAGCCCCTCTGGGATCTGTCTGGTTGGCAGAAGCACATCCATCGTATCTCCAAGTCCCTTACCATCAGTAAGATACGCACCAACATCCTTTATTCTATCAATTCGGAGTATATTCCACTCACCTAATTTCATATAATTCATCCTTTTATATCAAAATATTCAAACGGTTAAAACCCCTTATATCATAAGGCTTCCCAACATTCTAACATTCTAGCACACTTTCACCCCTATAGCAAAATAAGTCAGTAGGGACAGATCTGTCCCCACTGACTTATTGCGCGATTGCATCCAGGGGTTTTATTTTCGAGGCCCATCTGGCTGGGAAGGCACCTGCTAATACAGCCACAATAACTGAAGTAACTATGGCACCGAGGATCAGCCACCACGGAGTAGTCATGAGCCACGTCCCCTCTGGCATCTCCATAAACTCAACAAGTCGCTTGTTAATATATATGTCTACAAGGAGCGCAAGTCCTACTCCCAAAACTCCGCCGACAAGTCCCATAAGCGCTGATTCAAACAGGAACATAAAGCTTATATCATCACTGTCAGAACCAAGCATCTTGAGAAGTCCTATCTCTCTCACTCTGTCGTATACTGCGGTCATCATGGTATTTACTATTCCTATGACAGCCACTACTGCTGCAATAGCACCTAATGCTCCAAGTATAAACTGGACCATGTTAATAGTTTTGGTAACATTTTCCAGCATTTCCAGATTGTTAACAACCTGGTATCCCATATCTGACAAAACCTTAGATACACGCTTTACATTATCAACATTATCGACTTTTATTATCGCTCTATCGTAAGCCCAAATATTATAAGGTTCTCCATTCTTATCAAGAGGCTGTCCTGGAATCTTGCCATTTACTGCCTCCTTCTTTAGAAACATTTTCAGAGTATCGATATCAGTATAAATCCTGTAATCATATTCGTTATCTGTCTCGCCCACGATACTGAGTTTCACATATTTTTGCAACTCATTATAGCCATAAGCCCCATCCGCCTCTGCATCAGTGGACGATGCCATCTCTTCATCATCATTCTGGACATCATTACTTAGCGCAAAGTCCATCTTCTTCCCAGCAAGTGTGTCATCTTTTTTTACGCTCTTACTCAGCTGCTGCCATGTCTTCTCATTATAAAGAGAGGACCTGAGGCCATTTCCTATCAGGAGCTCTGGTCTGAAGCCATTACGCTCTGGCACATTCCCTTCCTTCAGGCTAAGGTAATCCATATATTCAGTTGGAACGCCCTCTATAGACTCCCAATCAACAAAACCGCTTATTTTCTCTTGCCCCTCTGCTGTAAGTACTGGATAAACGCCTTCTACATTATCCAGTTTCTCCAGCTTGGCTATAACCGAGTCAGTAATTAAACGGTCTTTTCTATGTGTACTTTGAGGATATATTATTATCTCCCTGGTACTACCAGTCTTCTCAACATTATCCATCATAGTTTTCTTGGCATTTAGTCCTGTTGTAAGCATAGCAACGATGGACATTACACCAATCATAATTCCTATGATTGTGAGAACGGTTCTGAACTTACGGAGTTTAATATTCGACAGGCTGAGTTTAATTATATAACCCATAGTTGACATCCTTTTAATATAGATTCTTAATTGATATTACTAGTCGAACTCTCTCTCAAGCTTCTTCTTTTTTAATACCCGCCTAACAACAAGAAGAAGCAAAGCAAAAACAACTATCGCAGCAGCAATTAGTGATTTTGTTACGCCACTCATATGCTTCGAAGTATCTTCCTTTATCTTTATAACATCAGAATAATCCTGCTCCAGAACCTCTATACTACCAAGTCCTTCCTTCACGGTATATTCATTTCCCTCGATATCTTCGTAGGTGATAATGAGGTCATTATCATATTCCGTCGCATCACGCATATCGTCATGCGTCGTCGCCTTCGTGATAATATCAACAGCAGCACTCTTACCTGAGTCAATATTTCCTATAAATGTTTTCGCATCTGCTATATTGTGACCTTCAACTCTAGCGGTAACCTTATAAATCTTAGCCGCTCCAGTATTATTAATAGTTGAAACAATTTCAATATTATCTCCCAGTCGAATTTCTTCTTCGGCAATATATGTATCCGAAACAAGAACCTCTGTCTTAAGGCTTATTGGCACATATATTGTATCCTCTGATTTATAGCCACCGTTCCAATCCTCATATTCTGTTTTGATCTTTATCTTGTAGGTCTTTTCCTCAAGAGTTTTAGCTGCCTCCAGACTTACAGAATATTCCTCTTCTGTTTCGCCTGCCAGTTCACTCACAAAGCCTGTTCCAACACCCTCTGCAGGTAGAAATTCTCCATTGTCAGATACAACTGAATACTTCAGATTCTGAACCTTGTTCTTGCTGGTATTCTTCAGTTTGAATGTAACTGTAAATGTATCACCAGGGAATATGTCTCCCGACGAATCACTTGCTTTTATAGAATACTCCGTTAGCATCACTCTTGGAGTCATAGCCTCAGAAATGTGAGACTGTCCCAGAGCTGCGACAAGGACCATTACGAGCGCTAGAATCGTTATTCCTATCTTAGTTTTGTTTCTGATATATTTCATAATCTTGCCTTTCTTCTTTTTTGATGAAGATTTATTATCCCAAAGACTTTCATCATTCTCCGGACCGAGTTAACTCCTCAGCTACATTTAGTTTCATCTGTTTAAAGAATACATAGTTGGAGCCACATAAAACCACAAAGGAAAGGAGGGCCGTAAGTATTATTCCAGGCCAGAATACTTTAAACGGAGAATTTATCACGAGCTTAATTATTGTACTGTACAAAATCCACTGAATTAGTATTCCAAAAATTATCCCCTGTATAGTCGAAACTATCCAGACTATCCCACCTTCTAATAGCACTGCTTTCAGGAGACTCCTCTTGGTCATTCCCAGGGCTCTTAGCTGTGCGAATTCATTTCGCCTCGTTTGTAAACTACTTATAGTGACATTCATGGTATTAAGAAGACTGATTATTATAAGAATAATAATTCCTAAAAGGATATATATAACACTACTAGCCCCTTCCGTTAAGTTAAGGATACCTTCAAGATAACTCGACGTAAAAGAATTGTATATCGGCCCCTCTTCCTCAATGCCTTCATCCCAATAGTTTTCCTTCTCTCTAAGTGCATTTTGAAACTCAGTTTTTTGAAAATCTCTGCTGAATATATTTGTCACATGGAACTTCATACCAACATAGTCAGATTCAGTTCTTCCGGTCATCGAGAAAAACTTATCAAGCGGAACCACGAGAGACGGAAGCGTTGTAACCGCATTGGGATCATCCCTAATTATTCCTTCTATAACGTAGGTTTCACATTTTCCCTCTTCCACAAGTTTTTCCCTTGCGGAATTAATAATCCAAGCTTCTTTCCTTCTTGTTCCAATAATATCGGAATAATTGTCATATGGATTCTCTAGAGGATTCCCCTCTTCGTCCTTTTCATCCTTATGATTTCTGTCCCACTCATCCCTTTTAGAATGAATCTCGTCATCGAACTCCTTAGCTCTTTTTTTCTCTTCCTGGACCAAGCTATAAAGTTCCGCCGGATCAACCACTGTTATTTCATCACCAACCTTAAGATTAGTGAAACTGAAAGTTCTTGTATCAAAGAATACACTCTGGGAATCATAGGACGATTCAGGAATAAGCTCAGCCTGATTTACAAGAAGCACTCCATTATCTGAAAGCTCTGTCGTACCATCCACGAGATAATCCTTATATCTGGCATAATCCTCAGAATCATAACCAACCAGACTTAGTTCGGAACAAAATAGATTATCGCTTTCAGAAGAATCCTCTCTTCTTGCATTATCCGTTTCCATTCTGCCTTCGTAGTCAACTAGGCCTTCACCCTTTGCACGATATTCTTTCCTCTCCTCTTCAGCATCCAGATTATCACCTGCCCGTATGTATATGGAGCCTTCTATACTGTCTCCACCATAAGTCTCATTTAAGTTATTAAAAATAAAGCAATTCTCCGCTGTATATAGAGTATCCTCATACATATATTTTGGACTTTCTATGCCCTTAGCCTCACTAATCGTCTTCAGCGCCTTAGGCGAATAGAGATCCATCTTCTGTTCCTCATGAGAGAAAATGTTATTTGTGTTACAAGCTATATATTGCTGATAATATCCCATCATCTTGTTTGTCCTAGAATAGAATTCATAGAAAACCAGCAGCACTCCACCAACCACAATAACGATTATCATCCCAAATGTAAGGGCGCCAACAGTCTTTAGGAAGTTACCATTATTTCTCTTTATATTCTTGTAGGCATAGTCTCCTTCCACACCAAATAGGAGTTTCCAGATACCACCCCTTCTACGTTTTATCTTCTTCGCTTTGATTCTGTAATTACCACGAACCGCCTCCGCAGGGCTAACCGCAAGAACCTTCTTCAGTCCATCACCAACAGCAAAATACATATCACCGTAAAAAGCGATTAGCAGGAGTATTACCGGTATAATATGAAAGCCTATAGGATACTGTCTTTTCTCAGAATTGCATATCAAAATACTAAGCGGAAAACCTGCCGCAACACCCGCTACAATTCCGAGTGTTTCAAGAGCGACTGATTCACGATATACGATGGCTCTTATTTGTTTCTTTGTAGCTCCAATGCATCTAAGATTTCCGTAGTCCTTCACTCTTTCCATAGCAGAGATAGAGATATTATTTCTAAGAACTCCAACCCCTATGATAGCAAGGATAAATGAGATAAGAAGACCACCTAACAGCATCAGATAACCTACCCCTTCATTATCCTGACAATAGGTCCAGGCTAGAAGATCATTAAGTTCTACATCCACGTTATAGGTCTTCTTGATATATTTCGAATAATGATTTATCAGAAGCTTCTGCTTTACATTTATATGGAGTGCATTTGCATATACTCCTGAAGCCTCCTCTTCAGTCTGATAGGAATATGCTTTCCCAAGATATGCCGAAGAAACAAAATCCTCATTCACCACTGCTTCGATTATATCCTTGTCATCCGTGAGAACCAGAATCTCGAAATCGTCTTCTTCCCTTGCTTCCTCTCTGCAATTTTCAACCCAGCAAACCATAGAGTTAAGAAACATGAAGAGAATCGTAGACACGATGAAACATCCAAGGACTGTGATGAAGGAACGACGTCTATTCTGTTTTAAATACTTACTTCCGAGGTCTTTATATGTTTCCATTAACGATTTCTCCGTCTTTGATCTTAACAATTCTATCTGCTTCGCGAGCAAGATCCATGTTGTGAGTGATTATCACAAGAGTCTGTCCGATGTCATGCACTGACTTCATAAGGAGGTCCATAACCTCCTGTCCATTCTTAGAGTCAAGAGCTCCTGTTGGCTCGTCCGCAAGAACAAGCGTTGGATTATTTGCTAGGGCTCTAGCTATAGCAGTTCTCTGTTGCTGTCCACCAGAGAGCTGATTTGGAAGATGTCTTCTTCTCTCAGAGAGACCGAGAAGCTCGATGATATGATCTATATATTCCTTGTCCGGCTTTCTGTGATCCAGAAGGACCGGCATCTTGATATTTTCCTCCACAGTAAGGACCGGAATCAGATGATAAGCCTGGAAGATAAAACCCACCTTCCTTCTACGAAATATGCTGAGCTCATCATCGTTATACTTTGTTATGTCCTTTCCATCCACAAAGATAGTTCCATCCGACGGAGTATCAACTCCTCCCATAATATTAAGAAGCGTGGACTTTCCACTACCAGATGCCCCGACCACGGAAACCACGCTACCCTTCTCTATATCAAGATTGACATTATGAAGAGCCAGAACCTGGTTCTCCTTCTCTCCATAAATCTTTGTTACATTCCTCATCTCAACAATATTCATCTCTTATCTCCTTACAAATGATAATAAGTTAATAATTATTATAGTGTGTGGGTCTTACAACTACGTGACAAAATGAGGAGGGGAATCTTACAATTTTGCAAGATTAGTCTTTTCGTACAGATGTTCTTTTGTTTAAGGCACAGGCTCGATATACTCTTGCATTTCTAAGGGATAGTTGTTATACTCTGGAAGAAATAAAAAAGAAACGGAGGAGACCGATGAAAAATATTTCTTGCAAATAGTTTTAGTTAATAGCCTGAGGTTTATATCAGCATGGTGCTGATAAGTTTTTGTTATGAGAATCGGGCTACACTTGCAAGAAATAATTCATAGTGGTTTTTACTTTTTAGCACTTTGCACCGCAAGAATTTTTTCTTGTGGTGTATTTTTTTTACGGAGGTGCTATATGTCATTATTACAAGTATCAAATCTAACCTTCTGTTATGAAGGAAGTTTCGACAATATATTCGAAGAGGTCTCCTTTTCTATCGACACCAATTGGAAGCTAGGCTTTATAGGAAGGAACGGAAAAGGTAAGACTACATTTTTAAATCTATTGCTGGGTAAATATGAATACTCAGGAAGTATATCAACGGATCAGCATTTTGATTATTTTCCATACAAGCTAAGCAACGATGAAATGAACCTGACTGCGGATGAACTGGTAGAAACCTGGAAGCCAGGGGTTGAGAGCTGGAAGGTAATCTGCGAGCTGAATAAGATGGGCGTAGACTGTGAGCTGCTCTATCGTCCAATAAGTACTCTCAGCTTCGGAGAACGCACTAAGGTTATGCTTGCTGTTCTATTCTCCGGGGAAAATGAATTCCTTCTGATTGATGAGCCTACTAATCATCTGGATAAGGACGGTCGCGAGATCATAAAGAAGTATCTCAGCGAAAAGCAGGGTTTTATTCTTGTATCACACGACAGAGACTTGCTCGATGCAGTAACTGATCACTGCCTCGTTCTTAATCGTTCAACCATCGAGGTGGTTTCCGGCAACTTCAGTACTTGGTGGGAGAACAAGGAAAAGGCCGACGCTTTTGCCAGATCCGAAAATGAGAAACATCTAAAAGAAATCGGAAAGCTGCGATCTTCTGCCGACCGAGCCGGAAGATGGGCGGATAAAAATGAGAATACCAAGATAGGCTACGACCCTATAAAGGAGCATGATCGAAATATTTCAACCAGAGCCTATATCGGTGCCAAAACCAAAAAAATGCAATCCAGAGTCAAGAATTTTGAGAAAAGAATCGAACGAGAAATTGAAGAAAAAGAAGGACTCCTTAAGGATATCGAAAGTGTCGACGATCTGAAGCTCATGTCCCTAAGGCATCACAAGAAATGCCTCGTAGAATGCAGAGACTTCTCACTCCGCTACGTAGACGCCAGCGATAACACCCTAAGTAACCTAACTTTCCAGTTACTAAATGGCGATATTCTTTTTCTTAGTGGCGAAAATGGATGCGGTAAATCTACACTTATAAAGGCTATACTCTCAGCCGCAGAACACGGAAACATAATAGAAACCAAAAATGATAAGGACACCAACATGGTTACAAGTGGTTCTATGGAGCTAGCTAGTGAGTTATCCATATCATATGTAAATCAGGATGCCTCTAAATTATCAGGCTCCCTCAAGAAATATGCAGAGGACCACAAGTTGGACTACAGTCTATTTCTCACGCTACTCAAAAAGCTGGATATGAACCGAGTTCAATTCGAGAAGAATATCGAGGACTATTCAGAAGGTCAGAAGAAGAAGGTACTCCTGGCAGCCAGCCTTCTCACCCCAGCTCATATCTATATATGGGACGAACCGCTGAACTATATTGATATTTTTTCAAGAATGCAAATAGAACAGTTGATAGAAACCTATAAACCGACTATGATAGTAGTTGAGCACGACACTCGATTCCGAGAGAAGCTCGCGACGAAGGAGATCAAACTTTAGTTATAGAAAAGAGAGTATGCAAATGACAACCAAAGAATATGTTCTCAAAACTCTAGAGGAAAATAAAGGATACTTCGTAACTGGCATGGAACTTGCCAGTGAACTTGGAGTATCGCGAAATGCAATCTGGAAAGCTATAAACGATCTAAAGAAGGATGGCTACGAAATCTACTCTGTTAACAACAGGGGTTATGCTCTTGATGAATCCAGCGATATCCTTTCTGTTGCAGCCATCAAAGAAGAGATGTTAGCGCTTGTCAAAGCTAGCAAAAACACAAAGAATGAATTTCCATTTAGCAAATCAAAGATAAATAATATTGTAGATAGCATTATTATTTATGATGAAGTTGATTCAACGAATCAGCTGGCAAAGATGGAGCTCATCACTGGAGCTTTGGATAAAAAAATAATCATCGCTAAGAAACAGTCCGCCGGAAAAGGACACAACAAGAAAGCATTTAGCTCTCCTGAGGGCGGTATCTATCTGAGCATCATTCTTGATGATCATAATGTTTTAAATGCAAATGGGAAGAAGAGTTTCAAGTCCAGCACCATCGGATCTATTGTTAAGAAAAATATTGAAGAGCTAACCGGCAAGGACGTGACGCTCGACAAGAAACTCAATCGAATTTCTATAGGAAATAAAAATATCTGCGGAATACTCACAGAGTACTTCGCAGATATGGAAACCAACACTGTTAATGGTTATGTAATCGGTATAGGAATCAAGAATATCAGCATTCCTAAGAATGAAATTGTTGCAAGGATGCTTCTTGATTTATACAATTCGTTACACAACTAATTACACCTCATCCCACTTGACTGATAATAGTGCAATGATTAGTGATAAGCCCATTCCGATGAGGCTTAAATTTGCCATGACTGGTGCAGGTAGAGATAACTTCTCCAGCAGCGGAGCGAAATAGGTGCCGACCAGTCCAAAGAATCCACCAACAACTACTGCAGCAACCCATATAGGTTGTCTTATTTCCTTCTTCTTATGGCAGAGAATTGCTATAAGGAGAGGAAAAATAATTCCAGGTGTATATATTGAATAAGCTCCCGTCAGAAGAGACATTATATCCCCCCTTCCAAGAACAGCAAGTGCTGTTGCAAGAATGCCAATAACTCCAACCGCAATTCTTATGCCCATCACACTTTCTTTTCTTAGAATATCCTTCACAAAAATGGAAGATGCATTTATAAGGCATGTATCTGTAGAAGAAAGTATGGCTGAAAGAAGTCCAAATATCAGCGGTATACTTACCGCTTTAGGAAGAATACTAACAACATACATCAGCGTCTTTGATTCTCCCAGCTCCTCTGGAGTAATGTTATACTTCGCCCACATACCAATAAGGGTTATAAATATTGAAAATACGAACAGCCCAATTCCTGCAATGAGGGCTGATTTTTTTGCGATAGATTCATCCTTGGAAATAAAGTTACGCGAGATAATATCAGGACCAAGAAAATATACTCCGCCTATAACAAAGAGCTGATTCAGAAGATTCATTGGTCTGTAATACTGATTAACAAAATCTATGTTGTCCGCAACACTGGTAGTATCACCACCCCTAACAATGTATAGATAAAGGCAGCATAGAACAACGCCGATAACTATTACAATAAACTGTATCTTATCTGTTTTTACAACCGAAGACTGACCGCCAAATAATGTATAAACGATTATAACAAGTGACATTATTATAAATAACCACTTATCATTTCTTCCTGTTGCGAAGCTGACAAGTGAATTCATCGCAACAAGCTGACCAGCTACAACACCTATCCACGCAATAACTATAATAAGGGCGATTATCATTTCCGCCGCCCTGCCTACTGTAATATTCGCTAGATCAGGAAGTGTCGCCGCACCTGTAGCTCTAACCTTCTTCGATATTAAGAAAGACTGAAGCACAAGTCCTATCGCTCCGAATGCCAGCCACCATATTCCAGGAAATCCTATTGTATAAACTGTATCTGTTATACCTATTGTTGTTGAAGCACCTATCACAGTAGCCAGCAGTGTCATAGTAACCGCAAACGTTCCTTGAACTCGGCCAGCAACAGCATAATCCTCAAAGGTCTTCACCGAACGAAAATCAATTATACTGATAATAACAAATACTAATAAATATAAGATTAATGCAATGATAAATACTGTATTCATTTTCTTCTCCCAAACTAGTTAGTTTTATCGCCTTATATTATCTATCATACGCAAAATAAAATGTCAACCCAATTTATAAACTAGGTTGACATTTGTAATACGATTCAATCTTCTTATCTCAAATCTTCATCCACTCAAAACTGAATCTTAAATGTACTTCCCTCTCCTTCTTTGCTATCAACCGTGATCCTGCCGTCCATTCCCTCAACAATAGACTTGGAAAGGGAAAGGCCTATTCCAACGCTGTTTGGATTAACGTCATTGCTGGCACGGTAGAACCTATCAAAGATATGAGTCATAGTTTCTTCAGACATACCAATACCATGGTCAGATATGTATATACGCGTAAATACAGAATTCTTTTCAACATATATATCAATATCCGAACCTTCTTTTGAATAATCAGAAGCGTTTTTTACAATGTTTATAATAGCCTCTGTAAGCCACTGACCATCAGCCTTTATGGATATGCCTTCTTCGCATCTTACTCTGAGCTTTTGTTTTCTGGTGTCAGTCAGATATTTAACGCTTCCTGTCACCTCACTTAGTATGGCAGATACATCAGCATCCCCCATTTCAAACTCTATCGCACCGGCCTCAATGCGAGCAAGTTTCAGCATAGAAAGGACCATCCATTCCATTCGGCTGATCTGGTTAGTTGCCTCACCGAGTATCATCTTTCGTTCTTCTTCATTATCAACCTTATCATTTACTATAAGATCCAAAAATAAATCCATAGAAGCAAGAGGAGTTTTAAGCTGATGAGAAATATCTGACATAACATCTCTCAGGTATTCCTTCTCGCTTTTCTCTTTTCGTTTTCCTTCCTGGAACATATTGACCAGTTTTTCAAAACTGTCATAAAAGATTCCAATACTTCCTTCTCGCAGTTCAGAGGCTTTATATTCCTCAATCCTTTTCAGACTGTCAGTCATATCATCCTTCTCTTTACTTTCTTCTATAATAGAAAGCATTAAGTCAGATGCATCATCAACAGAATCATATGCCATATCCAAATACTTTTTTGAGAATATGTACATCAGTACGACCAGTAAAATCTCTGTCAGTCCGACCAGACCCAGAATCAACCTGCCCACTTTATCCAGTGTCATCCCAAGATAAAACAGCAAAACAAAGCTGACGACAAGAAGAATTCCTGCCACCAGCCAGAACATCATTTTGAAATTGTCTCTTTCATAACTACTCTTCATAGTTAATCCTCGAATCGATATCCTATTCCTTTTACAGTTTTTATATACTCAGCATCCTCGCCAAGCTTATCACGAAGTCTCTTTATATAAACAGAAAGAGTATTATCATCTATATATGTATTCTCTGTATCATATAGTCTTTGAAGCAGCTGGTCTCTGGTGATAACTATTCCTTTATTACGCACAAACTCTCTAAGGAGTCTTAGTTCAGCAGGAGTGCAGTCCACCAGAGCCTCTCCATCGTATAATCTAAAGCTATCTATATTAAACTTATGAGTTCCGAAAACAACCTCAGTTTCTTCCATATTATTTGCTACGGATTGCATTGCACGTTCCTGTCTTCTAAGAACGGCTGCAATTCTTGAAAGAAGCTCTTTAACCCTGTAAGGCTTTGTCACATAATCGTCAGCGCCTAAATCCAGGCCGCGTACTATATTGGACTCATCCCCAACTGCTGTGCAGAAGATGACAGGTATTGTATTTCCTTTGCTGGATAATTCTTCCAGATATGAAAAGCCATCTCCATCAGGTAGCATGACATCCAAAAGGATCAGGGCAAAATCAGAGGATGCAATTTTCTCCCTGGCCTGCGCCAAATTCTTAGCATGCTCGACTTCGTATCCCTCAGCTTTAAGAGTATATGTAGTTCCCATGGCGAGGGCGTGATCGTCCTCTACTAATAATATCTTTTTCATAATGAAGATTATAGCATTTTCCTCTTGACTTTAATAGTGATAGTTGTATAATACACTTTAGCGCGTTAAATCGTTAGCGTGATAAAGCAGACGCGTATTTTTTTCTAAAAGGAGATAGACAAATGGCTATCAAAGTTATCTTATTAGTAGTTTTCTTTGCTACTATGATTGGAATTGGTATCTATTCCAGAAACAAAGCAAAGAACGTAAATGACTATGTACTCGGCGGACGTACAGTAGGTCCTTGGATCTCAGCTTTCGCATTTGGTACTTCCTATTTCTCATCCGTTGTATTCATCGGATATGCTGGACAGTTCGGTTGGAAGTTCGGTCTTGCATCAACATGGATTGGACTTGGAAATGCATTCATCGGAAGTCTTCTTGCATGGCTCGTTCTTGGACGTCGTACAAGACTTATGACACAGCAGCTGGATGCAAAGACAATGCCTGAATATTTTGGTAAGAGATTTAATTCCAAATCACTCAGAGTCGTTGGTTCCATCATTGCATTCGTATTCCTGGTACCTTATACAGCCGGTGTATATAATGGTCTTTCAAGATTATTTGGTATGGCCTTCTCAATAGATTATCGTATTTGTGTAATTATCATGGCTCTTCTTACAGGAGCATATGTTGTTATCGGTGGATACATGGCAACAGCACTTAACGATTTCGTTCAGGGTATCATCATGCTGATAGGTATCTGCGCAGTAATTGGTGCAGTACTTAATGGTCAGGGCGGATTCCTAAATGCAATCCAGGAACTTTCGAAGATCGCTACTGATCCTGCAGTTACTACCCCAGCTCTTGCAGACAGCCAGGGACTCTTCGCAAGTTTCTTTGGACCTGACCCACTCAGTCTTCTCGGTGTTGTTATTCTTACATCTCTTGGTACCTGGGGACTTCCTCAGATGGTTCATAAGTTCTATGCTATCAAGGACGAGAAGGCAGTTAAGACTGGTACTGTTGTTTCAACATTCTTCGCTATAGTAATTGCTGGTGGCTGCTACTTCCTTGGAGGTTTTGGTCGTCTCTTCGCAGATCATGAAGGAATCATCGTTTTAGCAGAAGATGGAACTACAAAGGTTGCATTTGATAACATTGTTCCTACAATGCTTTCAACACTTCCTGATATCCTTATTGGTATCGTAGTAGTTCTTGTATTCTCAGCTTCAATGTCAACTCTTTCATCACTGGTTCTTACATCAAGTTCAACACTTACACTTGATCTTATCAAGCCACTTCTTAAGAAGGATATGAAAGAGAAGACTCAGCTTAGACTTATGCAGCTGTTCGTTATGTGCTTCATTGTACTTTCAGTTGTGATTGCATTTAACCCACCTACATTCATTGCTCAGCTTATGGGTGTTTCATGGGGAGCTCTTGCGGGTGCATTCCTTGCTCCATTTATGTATGGTCTTTACAGCAAGAAGATCACAAAGGCTTCTGTATGGGCAAGCTACATCGTGGGTGTTGGCTTTACTCTTGCTAACATCTTCGCTACACAGGCTGGAAAGCCAATCATCGCTTCACCTATCAATGCAGGTGCAGCTACAATGATTGCCGGACTTATAATCGTTCCTATCGTAAGTCTTATCACTCCAAAGCCTGATCAGGAAAAGGTTGATGAGATATTCACATGCTATGACAAGACAGTTACTGTTAAAGAAACAGAGAACCTTGGTGAGTCATTATAAGAATTAAAAAGAACATATAAAAATAAAGCACTGGGACAAACTGATATGTACCCAGTGCTTTATTTTTATATTTCTACCTCTGGAATAACCTCCAGACTTCTTTTAAGTATTCCATTCATATATGCAATAGCCGTTCCATAGTTTGTAATCGGAACCCCCTGATCTTCTGCTATTCGATATCTCGACTGTGCCTCTGCCGGATTCAGCATACAAGCACCGCAGTGGATCACAAGCTTGTACTGCTCTAAGTTAGAAGGAAATTCTGTTCCAGAACTAAGATCAATCTTCGGATTAATTCCCGTATACTTCTTTATCAGATTAGGAAGCTTCACAGAACCAATATCGCCGCATTGTCTGTGATGAGTGCATCCTTCACTTATCAGAATCCTATCTCCATCCTGCAGCTCATCAATCTGAGTAGCCCCGAGAACTGAAGGTATAAGATTACCCTTGTATCTCGCCATCAAAATCGAGAAGGAAGTCAGCGGAATGTCCTCTGGAACAATCTCACTTACAACCTTAAATGCCTGAGAATCAGTAATTACCATACGAGGTTTTTTACTTAGCGAGTTAAGCGTTTCAATAAGCTCCGAATCCCTGCACATAAGAGGAATAGCGCCATGATCGAGAGCATCTCTTATAACCTGCTGTTGAGGCAGAATAAGACGCCCCTTTGGTGCAGCCTTATCAATAGGAATAACGAGCACAATGATATCTCCCTCAGAAACAAGGTCGCCTATCAGCTCTGTTTCGCCACCACTCTCCTTAATAAGTCGTGCAGTAAGCTCTTTAAGCTTCTGAATGTTATCTCCCTGCTTTGCACTAACATAAAGCTGTGCTGTTACAATTCCATTCTCACCTGTAGAAAGCTTTTCTTCGTAATCCTCTTTCTTTAAAACAGGAAGCAGATCAACCTTGTTGTATACCAATATATAAGGAATGTTGCGTCCCTTAAAAAGAGTAATCAGTTCATCATCCGCCTGAGAAAGTCCCAGCCTTGCATCAACAACAAGAATAGCTATATCAGTTTTTCTAAGAACCTGCTTCGCCTTCTCAACACGGAGCGCACCCAGCTCTCCCTCGTCATCAATACCCGGTGTATCAATTATCACAACCGGGCCAAGAGGCAGGAGCTCCATGCTCTTATTTACCGGATCTGTAGTTGTACCCTTTGTATCCGAAACGATGGAAAGGTTCTGACCAGTAAATGCATTTACCAGACTGGACTTTCCTGCATTACGACATCCAAAGAATGCTATATGTTTTCTTTCCCCTGAAGGGACACTATTTAAACTCATTCTTTTTCTCCATTTAAAACTTCACAAAGAATGGAACTAGAATCTGAAATCTCTCTCGCCGCCATTCTTGATCAGCTCAAGTCTTTCCTTCATAATTTCAAGAACCTTTGGATTATTTATATCCTTGAAGTTATCAGCGATGATCTTCTCTCCAAGAGCTCTTGTTTCAGGAGCAGCATAGTCAACCAGATACTCCTCAAGGGTCATAAGAGCATTTGGTAGACAGCAGTTCTGAATCTGCTTAGCCTTGCAAAGAGCCATGAATCTATCACCTGTTCTTCCTTCGCGGTAGCAAGCAGTACAGAATGATGGTACATAGTCCATCTCCATAAGCCACTTAATAACCTCATCAAGAGTTCTTCTATCTGAAACCTCAAACTGAGTTGTATCTTCTGGACGCTCCTCCTCTGTGTAGCCACCAACCGAAGTACGTGAACCACCAGATATCTGAGAGATACCAAGATGAAGCACTCTTTCTCTAACCTTCTGTGACTCTCTTGTTGAAACGATCATTCCTGTGTAAGGAACAGCTATACGAATACAAGCTACTATCTTAGCAAATGTTTCGTCATCAATTGCATTTGAGAAGTCTCCAACATCAATGTCATCAGCTGGGCAGATACGTGGAACAGAAATAGTATGTGGTCCAACTCCGTGTACCGCCTCAAGGTGCTCAGCATGCATGAGGATTCCGGCAAACTCATAACGGAACTTATCAAGTCCAAAAAGAACTCCAAGACCTACATCATCAATTCCACCCTGCATAGCTCTATCCATAGCCTCTGTATGATAAGCATAGTCACTCTTTGGTCCTGTTGGATGGAGTTCCTGATATGACTCTTTGTGATATGTCTCTTGGAAGAGTATATATGTTCCAATTCCCGCCTCATGAAGCTTTTGATAATTCTCAACTGTAGTAGCAGCGATGTTTACATTAACACGTCTGATTGCACCATTTCTATGCTTAATAGAGTAGATGGTATCTATACTTTCAAGAACGTACTCGATTGGATTGTGAATTGGATCCTCGCCTGTCTCGAGAGCAAGTCTCTTATGTCCCATATCCTGGAGAGCTATAACTTCGTCACGAATCTGATCCTGAGTCAGCTTGATTCTTGGAATAGATCTGTTCTTTGCATGATATGGACAGTAAGTACAGCCATTTATACAGTAGTTTGAAAGATAAAGTGGAGCAAAAAGAACGATTCTGTTACCGTAGTATTCCAGCTTAATCTCATTTGCCAGCTTGTAAATTTCCTCATTCTTTTCAGGTATATCGCAGGCAAGAAGAACAGAAGCTTCTCTGTGGTCGAGTCCTTTTGACTCTCTTGCCTTCTTCAGAATCTCATCGATTACCTTTACATTACTTTTGTTTTCATCAGCATATTTTATGGATTCCATGATCTCGTCATGATCTATGAATTCCTCTGCCTTAAGTGATTTTGGATTGTACATTTTATTCCTCCTTAGTATCCCTGTTCGGGATGTCATTTTTATAATCTTTATGGTCACCTCGTGAGGTCACCACATTAAAACCTATAGACTGCATTCTCTGCTGTAGACAGATCTTACACTGGGCGGATTCATCGCCAGTACAAATCTTGTCATCATATAGCAGATACTTATCTCTCACTCCCACAGGAGAAAGGTTTGGCATAACAACATTCGCTCCCACCTTGATGCCATATTCTCGCCCAACCGGATTGATGGTTCCAAGAGCCGTTGTTGATGGAAGAAGAACATTCGGTAGCATAAGCCTTACAAGGCCCAGCATAAAAAGTGTCTCCTCCATAGTGCCATTTTCTTTATCTTTAAATGGAGTATCATGGTGCGTTATAAACGGACCAATCCCCACCATATGTGGCTGTAGCTCATGAAGAAACAGCATATCATCAGCAAGACATTCTTTTGTCTGGTACGGCGAACCTACCATGAAGCCCGCTCCAACCTGGTATCCTATTTCCTTTAGCATAAACAGGCATTTCTTTCTGTTTTCCAGGGACATGTTATCCGGATGCAGCTTCCTGTAATGCTCTTCATTTGCCGTCTCATGTCGAAGCAGATATCTGTCTGCTCCCGCATCATAATACTTCTTATAACTCTCGTAGGATTTTTCACCCAGAGAAAGAGTTACGGCACAGTCAGGATACTGTGACTTAATGGACTTTATAATCCTGCAGATGTCATCATCTGAATAGTATGGATCCTCACCGCTCTGAAGAACGAATGTTCTAAACCCAAATTCATATCCTTCCTTGCAGCAGCTGAGTATCTGTTCTTCAGTCAGTCTGTATCTATCAGCTTTTGGATTGCCGCATCTTATTCCACAGTAATAACAATCCCTTTTGCAGTAGTTCGAAAATTCTATCAGACCACGAACATAAACGTCCGTTCCATAGTTCTCACGTCGAATACGGTCCGACTTCTCAAACAGATATTCTGACAACTCCTTCGTCTGATGTTCAAGAAGATAAATCCACTCATCCTTTTCCAGTTCCTGAGTAGCCTCCAGCTTATCTATTAATTTATATTCATCTAAAACTTCTAGACTCATTTAATACCTCTTTTTTGCGTAGACGGTATTTGTTGTTACTCCGTCCAGCATACCCAGCTTACCACCTAATGAACTGATTATCTTCTCTGGCGCATCCAGGCTTACATTGATTATGCAAATACCCTTTTCTCTGTAAGGCACCCCCATTCGGCCGATAACATATTCTCTTGCATCATGGAGAATCTTGTTAACATCCTCAATGGATTCTTCATTTTCAACAACTATTCCTATAAGTGCTATCCTGTTTTCCACTAGTTTCACCTCCTAAGTAACTTATGTAGGGGATGGAATTTTCTAGACAAAAAATAAAGGGAAGCACATTACGTACTTCCCTAAAATTCGAATCAAAGCGTAGATACCCCTGGGCATCCTCTTATTCCATCGCCTTTCCGGTTGGGACGAACCCTTCCGCGTCAGTACGTGAACTAAGTGTAACACCATAGCCTCAGTATTTCAAACGATATTTATATCAAAAAAGTGTTATTGTCTGGCATCAGGTTTTTTTGACCATGAGTTCAACGACAAATCCATTATCATTATAGTATTCCATGCCTCCGCCCATTTTTTCCATATACCACTTTACGAGGTAGAGACCCAGTCCATAACCTGTTTTATCTTTTACATCTTTTCCTCTATAGTACTTTTCAATGATAAGCGGAAGGTCGCTTTCTGGAACACCAGGACCAGCGTCGCGAACAGTAATTTTAATAAAATTATCTACTCCACTTCTGTTATCCGAAGCCGACTGCACCTCGTCAAATCTGACATGAATATCAGTACCGGCATATTTGTAAGAATTTCCAACTATGTTATCGATAACCTGTTTTATTCTAAGCTTGTCGATATATACCAGGCACTCTGGAATATGATTATCCAGGATTACATTTCCGTATTCCTTCATGCTCCTGAAATAGTCTTCTATATAAACCGAAGAATTTTCTATAATGTTTACTTCAATTTCTTCCATGTCGTCCAGATTAGCGCGGAGCAGGTTCTGAACCAGTTCATTTATTGTTTCAGTTTTCTGAGAGATATAGCCTATCTTCTCAAGTTCACCATCTATTTCCTTTAGATCAGCCGTGCCTTCCTGCTCCAGCTTCTCTCGTTTCTTCTTTGTCTGAAGTTCCAAAACTTCGCAGGTTGCCTGAATGGTTGCCACCGGAGTTTTCAGATCGTGGCTCAGCTCGGCTAGCATTTCACGCTTCTTATTCTCCGCCTCCATCTCCCTCAGTTTAGAGCCCTTTAGTTCCTCTCTCATAATGTCGAAGCTTTCATTAAAATCCACAAAAATACTTCTTCTATTAACATCAAGAGGAATGTCCAGGTTGCCTCTGGCTATTTCGTCAGCGTAATCCTTGATATCCTTAACAGGTTTTATATCAAAGTAGTAAACAAGAAATAGCAATGCATAACCCAGAAAAAGTATAACAGCCCAGAAGATCAGCGCACACTTATTAATACCACTTCTATAAACATCCATGCCGGCATTTAAATCGTTCCAGACCTCCTTATATACCTCCATCTCACTATTATCATAGGAACCAGGAGTCATATTCAGATGAAAACTATTGGCATAGATTAAAAATGCGCCAAGGGCTATCAGCATAAAAACAGTATAAAAAATTACAATGTTTCTAAAACTTTTCAACTTCTACTTCTCCGTTTTATCCTTAATCTCAAGCATATATCCCGTTCCCCAAATTGTCTTAATGTATTCAGGATTGTTAGGATCCTTTTCCAGCTTTTCGCGAAGCTTTCTGATATGAACATTCAGAGTACCATCAGAATAGAATGCATCTCCCCAAACCTCATCAAACAGGTTATCTTTTGTAACGATGGTATTCTTATGACTATAAAGGCATTTTAGAAGTGCATATTCCTTTGCCTTCAGCGCAGTTCTCTGGCCGCAAATTACAACTGACATTGTAGAGTCCTCAAGCACAAAGTCTTCAGTTGCTTTACCATCATCCTCGTCGACTGTACTTTGACCTGCGTTTGCATTTTTCAGCTGCTCAACTCTTTTAAGATTAACCTTAACCTTCGCAAGGAGAACAGAAAGGCTGTAAGGCTTTTTAATGTAATCATCGCCGCCGATACTAAGTGCAACCAGTACATCATCATCGCTCTGCCTTGCACTTATAAAAAGAATTGGAAGCTGGTATTCTTCTCTAATCTTTTTACATACCTCGAAGCCTGAACCATCGCCCAGATTTATATCCAGCAGGAGGAGGTCAATGTCATTCTTCTCCAGAAAATCATAACAGGCAGCAGCACTGTCAACGTACTCAGTGCTTATATCAAACATCTGAAAATATTCAGCTGTCATCTTCGCAAGTTCAATTTCGTCATCAACGATCAGACAATTATAATGCATGACCAAACTTCCTTTCTAAAGCTTCCAAAATCTGTATCACTTCCTAGGTATCATAATTGATAAGCCAAATGTATTCTCCTCGGACTGTGCCTTAACCAACCCGTCGTAATCTTCAACAGCATTCCTGATATTTCTTAGACCAAAGCCATGATGTTCTTTGTCCTTTTTTGAGGTATAACCGTCACTCATAAACAGCTTCTCTACATCAACCTTACCTTCAGCGGAATTGGAAATATTTATAACAAAAAACTTTTCAGTTCTCTTTATCTTTAGATCAACCCACGAATCCTTTTCAACTTTTCTCGCGGCTTCGATAGCATTGTCCAGAGCATTCGCAAAGATGCTGCAGACATCCATAGGCTTCATACGAAGGCCGCCATCAACAACGCCATCGGATGTAAAGCTGATATTCAGTTCCTTCATCTTATCCGCCTTCATTGCCACAATGCAGTCAAGCATTTCATCACCCGTTATGATCGAAGGAGATAGGGCGCGCACGTTTCCTAATAATTCTTTCAGGTGCTGACTGGCCTCTTCAACCTTTCCTTCATCCAGCATCATATTGGTAAGCGAAAGATTGTTGATGATATCATGCCTGAAAGCTCTGGTCTCGGTCTGTGCATTCTTGTACCGCTCTATGTATTCCAGTTCAGCATTCAGATAGGTTTCCTGATATTCGTTCTTTTCCTTCAGGCTCTTATCCGCCGCATTCATTACGATGAGAACCGGAGCTAAAATACCCAAAACAGGTAGTAAAAATGCAAAGATGGCACTTATAACTTTGTAACGTAAATCTAGTTCATACACCCCTAATGGTATAGCTGGGATGATGTAAAAAATCACCAGCCATACAACAAAAAGCACTCTGTCCCTAACCCTGACAACATATACTTTTTTCTTTTTATAATATCCGAAATATACAGTTAAGAATAAAATAATATTTGTTATTATAGATATAGCAGCATATAACGAATTGAACCACATCACATCAGGTCCACCTACCGTGCTATATAAGTTTTGTAAATAATCTGGCTCTCCTCCTTTTATATAAAGCAAAAAAAACTGAATAATCATGCCTTCATATTGACTTAATAGGAAAAGAACTAAAGTAGATTCAATCGCACGGAGGAACTTTTTCTCTTTATAACAGACAAGATAAAAAATAAATGCGTACACAAAAACAGATATATTGAGAACCGCTTGAAAAATGTTAACGAATGCATAATACCCTTCATATCCTTCATCCATTAGCGAAACGCCTCCAGACGCATCCAAGTTCTCCATGGTGTGGTATAGATCTGGATTAATCTTGAGTAGAATGAAATCGCCCACTAGCATAATAACTATCGAAAGAACGAGTATTCCTATGGTTGCAATTATCATTTTGCGCGATATATTAACGTATCTTCCAAAGAAGCATGCCGCTACCAAGATAATGATAATCATAAGTAACATGAAATTGATATCCGAAATGCCTGTAACAATATATCCAAATATTTCTTGTTTATCCATATAAATCTCCGTGTTTTATATACTGTCGTATTAAAAGTCTTGCTACATAGCCGTATTTTCTACATAGGCATATAGTGCTTCTTTAAGTGGTTTCACATTGCTTCGGCTTACTGGAACACTTACTTCTCCATCTTCGCCATCCATAATCACCTCTGACTTAACAAGCTTCTTAACCTTTGCCAGAGATACCAGATATCCTCTGTGAACTCTGAAAAAGCCATCCGCCTTCAGCTGTTCCTCGAAGTCACCGATATTATATCTAACGAGATGCTCTCCCTCTGTTGTATATATCATTACGTACTGATTCTGAGCCTCGAAGTATACGATGTCCGCGATATTAAGGAGTAGCTCTTCTCCATCTTCCTTGATCATAAGCTGTTTTTTGCTGGTGCTCTGATCCATAACGAATCTCAGAACCTCGCGAAGCTTCTCCTCCTGAACCGGCTTAGTCAGATAACGGAGTGCATTTACCTCGTAACCCTCAAGAGCATACTCAACATGGCCCGTAAGGAATACGATGTATATACTGTCGCTACGCTCACGAAGCTTCTTTGCCAGCGTAATTCCGTCCATAGCTGGCATTTCAATATCAAGAAAAAGCACGTCATATGGTTTCTTGTCAAATGCTGCTAGGAGCTGATTTCCATCTGAATAGGCATCAACCACCACATCCAGACTGCCCGCAAGCTTATCTACCATATCACGCGCCTGATTTCTGAACTTTTCCTCATCATCACAAACTGCTATTCTCATTTTCTTCCCCTTTTACTAATAACCTTTATTTTGATTTTGTTATGCTTTACGCAAAAATGTATTTCATATTTATCTTGTTTCCAGATGCCTTAACCTCTGCCAAACTACCGGAAACGATTGGCAACATCGGTGGCACATGACCTATATCGAGGTCCATGATAATTGGAGCCCCCAGACCACCCAGGATATCTGTAACTGCATTATATTGGTCTACTCCCAGAGCTTCTTCACCAAAATGTAGAGGTCTGCCAATCATAAATCCCTTCACGTGTTTAAACCAGCCGGCTTCACGCATTTGCCAAAATGCTCTTCTCATGGATAGTGGGTCAAGGTCGCAGCACTCAAGGAACCATATAAAGCCGTCATCCTTATATTTTTCAAGGAACTCTGCCACCCTGTCAGTCTTTGTACCAACGTGGAGAGTCAGGATGTCAACACATCCACCGAGGAGGCGTCCTTTGATGCTTAGTCCATTTTTTAATTCATCACCTGATAAAAGTTTTCCGCTATATGCTTTGCCCTCTTCTTTAGGTAGATAGTAGAAATACCTTGCGGGCTCGGTCACATTATATGGAAGTAGCGCTCTTCTCGCTTCCTCTTCTACACTTATTTCTACAGGAATATCTTCGGAACTGTCTTCAACAGATTCTTCCTCGAATGAAAAGTCATCCTTCTCCCAAAGATCGTAGCTGCTAAATTCCGTCTTCGCGCCAGTTATGAGCCTGAGTGCATCACTGACCGATTCATGCCAAGGCTCTCTTCCGAAAGCCGGTGCGCAAGGCCCATAGATTGCCGCTGTATCTGCCAGAATAGTAGAAAGAAATGTATAATTTGTATTATCAGAATATCCCATGTACCACTTAGGTTCACTGCTTCGAATCTTCTCAAAATCGATAAACGGAACAACCTCGCACATCAGCTCACCACCACCGCAGGTGATGATTGCATCTGCCTTATCTCCTGACTCAGCATCATACCTGGAAACGCCTGTGCTCATAACATCCGTCAATTCCTCACCGCACTTCTCCGGTGTATTGCTGATTCCTATGCCACTTCCCTCATAGCAGTTAGGACCCAGATAAGTCTTATAACCCATCTCGTGAAACAGGCACAGCGCATTTTCAAACCTGGTCTTATAAGGCTCAATAGCGCACCCAAAAGATGGCGCGATAAAACCGATAGTGCCTCCTGGTTGTAATGGTTTAGGATATCTCATTTCTCTCCCCCATATAAACATTAATACCGTTCCATTTTACACTATCCCCTACCATTTTTCATCATCAAAATAAGTCAGTGGGACCGGGTCCCACTGACTTATAGATCTGTCCCTGTTGACTTATTCTTCGGTAATCATCTCGATTGGATTGATCTTCTTTACTTTTCTTCCTGCGAGGCCTGAGGTCATCATCGCTACCAGGACTATTCCTACGAATACTACCACCATCCAGATGAATGATATATTAAAGTGAACATTCTGAACTCCCATGTAGGAAAATGCCATTTCCACAACAGCCTTTCCTGCCTGGCCTGAAAGAAGTGTTCCTATTACACATCCAACTATAATAGCTGGGATGTTGGAAAGCATTATCTGTGTAAGTAGCTCGCCTGAACTCATTCCAAGTGCCTTGCTGATACCCATTCCTCTCCACTCACGAGTAACCTTTGCTCTTATTACAAGTGACTCTACGAATATTACGATCAGAATGGTAATGATTGAAAGAAGAACACATACAGCTGACATTGTAACTGTTAATGTATCTGTAACACTCGAAATCATATCATCCATTCTTGTGTATGAGAAATCAAGATTTTTCTTCTCTGCATAATCCTCAAAGGTTTTCTTAAGCTCTTCATATGTAACTCCATCCTCAGCAGTCACATAATAATTATCGTATGACATATTAGCACCAAGTCTTTCAGCTCCTGACTTAACCATAGTCGCTGTTCTACCAGCCTGCATCAGTCTCTGATTGATTCCAGTAACTATATAGTCTTCTTTCTTATCACCAAACTTTGCAGTTATAACATCTCCTACTTTGCAGCCCAGTTCTTTTGCAACAGAACCCGTAAGCATAACTTCATTATCATTCTCCGGAAATCTTCCTTCAATCATAACCTTGTTGATAGCATATTTACCATCATCATTTACAATAGTATAGATTTTACTGCTCTTGCCATTATAGCTAAATGTAGGCTCTAATGAGTTTTCCACGAGTACATTCTTTACTCCAGAAAGCTCTCTCATCTCATCAGCATATCCTGACTCTCCGGTAACTCCCAAGTCTCCAAACTCAAAGCCCATGATTCCGATAAGTCCTTCAGGATCATTACTAAAGTTTTCAACCGATCCAACTCCTACAAGAGATACAATAGTAAGGATTGCTATAATAACTGACATTGCAACATTTCTTCCTATACCACCAAATGTATCCTTAAGAGAAAGTACAAGAGGTGTTGGCATTGGTGTCTTCTCGAAGGAGAAGAAATTCTTCTTAAAGTTATGAGTACTAATTCCACCCCTTAGAGCATCCAAAACTGCTATCTTCTTATATCTTCTACTGAGAAGTCTTACTGTTATAAAGATAGTAACAAGGAAGAAAAATGCTGTACCTATAGCTACTGCTACATTAATTGGCTGATTCCAGGAAATACCGATCAGCATATCCAGAAGGCTTCCAAAGCTTCCAACTGAAAGGAATGCAAGTATTTCTCCAAAAATGATTCCCAGCACAGTCACAAAGAGAAGCTGAATTGTAAGAGCCCATCTAAGCTCCTTTACAGTATATCCACTCGCCTCAAGTATTCCGGTATTCTTCATATTTCTCTGGATGAAGTTCTTAATACTGAAGGATGTAATAACAAGAGCTATAACAAGTGTTATTACAGCAAAGAGAAGGATAATACCAAGAACTACACTTGGAAGCATCATGTCCCCCCATTCGAAGAGGCTCCAGTTTGCAGTAAGATCAAGGTTATTTCTAGCCATTGGATCAGCCTCTTTTACAGGTGCTATAAGTTCATTAAACTCATCTGCAACAGCCATCTCTATTTTTTCAAGATTCTTCTCATCACTTCCAGGCACTGACTGGAAATTTGCCTTATATAACTGTTCTTCCAAAACATCTGCACTAACGTTTCCTGTTGCATGCTCGGAAAATGCCTCCATCATTTCGTCAGAAACATAGTAGTAAGAAATATTAATCATAAGAGTCGAACAAAAGTATGGTGTCTCATGATATCCAGCAACTCTGAGATCGTATACATCATCCCTTATCTTAATCTGAAGCGTATCTCCAATTGCAAATGCATTCTTCATATAAAGCGGAATAATAACATCATCCTTCTTAAGATTAGAAAAATCAGATACAACATCACAAAACTTATTTTTGTTATTATAATTTTCTGCAATCATTTGTGCAGAAGTATAATCTTTATCCTTCTTATTCTTATAATCAGCATTCATTAAGAGAAATGGTGTATGCTCATATTCTATAACATCATTCTTTTCAAGGGCTTTTTCAAGACATTCCATAGACTCCTTACTATCATCAACCGCAAAGAGTGTATCTGTTCCCTTAATTTCAGTAAATCTATACTTTATAACATTCTTTGCTCCTGTGAGTGCAGACACAGAGTCAAAGACAAGGAATACAGCAATCATGGTGAGTAAGAAAAATGTAATCATATCGCCACGCTGCTTTTTCATATTATTTTTAGCTATCATAAATAATCTATTCATGGTTTTCTCCTATTAACATCTTAGCTTAACGCCGCCTGCCCTTACAGGCACCCATGTGCCTGCAAGGCACTGCGGCTTGCTGGTCGCTTCGCTCCGGCATCGATTTGCAAAGCAAATCGATACGTTTACCATCCCATCTCTGATAAGAAATCTTTGAGTCTTCTGTGTCTTTCTATTGCCTGTTCCTTGTTTGGATTACTCTCATCTTTATAATCCCCAAGGTATGGGCCAAGGTCTATTTCGTCTGTGATAACTCCGTCGGCCAGGTAGATCACTCTGTTAGCTCTCTCTGCCGCCTTTACTGTATGTGTAACCATCACAATGCTCTGTCCCTGATCATTCAGGTCAGAAAGGATGTCCAGAACATTTGTTGTATTCTGAGAGTTAAGAGCTCCTGTTGGCTCATCAGCGAAGAGAACCTCCGGCTGATTGATAACTCCTCTTACTACCGCAACTCTCTGCTGCTGTCCACCGGATAGCTGTGTAGGGAACTTGTTCCAGTCCTTAGATGTTATCTCAACCTTTTCCAACAGCTCCTTACTTCTCGCTGCAAGTGCCTTTCTATCCTTTGTCTTAAGTAGTCCGCAAACCATTATATTGTCGAGAGCGCTCATGCTGTCATTTAAGTAATTCTGCTGGAAAACAAATCCGCAATGGTTTCTTCTGAACATTGCCAGGCAGTCATTGCTGAACTTTGAAATCTCAACCCCGCTCCCACCATTTGTCTTCTTGCATTTCTTCTCCAGCTTATCCTTAACGTTATATGTAATAGTTCCGAGTGTCGGTCTATCCATTCCGCTAAGTGCATAAAGAAGTGTGCTCTTTCCTGATCCGGAGTTTCCCATGATTACTGTGAAATCTCCTTTATATATTTCTAAATTAAGATTCTTCAGTACATGCTGCTGAACTGACTCATTTGAAAATGTCTTAGATAAATCCTTCGCTGTTAATACTTTTTCTTTACTCATTTTGAATTCTCCTATTCTTTATTTGAATATCCTTCACTAAATGTTTAACCAAAAACTTCCGTGTTGGCTTGTTGATGTTAATATACAACAACCCATCACGGAAGTCTTAACCTGTTTCTTCTTTAATTCTTAACTGTTTCTTAATCAGTATTATTCGTTTATTAATTGGCTATTTTACTTCTTTTCAACCGCTCTTTGAATAAGCTTTGAAATCTCCACTATAGGAATAATGAGGAATGCAAGCCCAACAGCTATACCAAATTCTTTTCCATCAATAAAGCTGAAAGAGAAAATTCTTCTAAGAGCTGGCACATAAAGTATTGTCACCGTCAGCACAAGTGAGAAAACAAGAGTTCCCCAAAGTGTAACATTCTGTTTCTTAAGTGTGAAGAGAGATGCCCTCCTGGATCTCATATTAAAGCTATGGAAAATCTCCATAAGCGAAAGTGTAAGGAAGGCCATTGTCATTCCGTCAGGAGAAGTCTGAACTGCCCAGCTTCCACTTTCTAGGTAATGACCAATAATATAAGAAACAACTGTAAGCACAGCAATCACCGTACCCTGAAGGATTACATCTACCCCAAGTCCACCAGAGAAAATGCCATCTGTCTTTTTCCTTGGTGGCTGTGTCATTGTATTTGCCTCTGCCTCTTCCATACCAAGTCCGATTGCTGGGAAGCAGTCAGTAATAAGATTAATCCAAAGCAGATGTGCTGGCTTAAGGATTGTAAAGTTCATAATAGTTGCAATGAAGATTGCAATAACCTCTGCAAGGTTTGAAGAAAGAAGGAACTGAATTGCCTTACGAATGTTATCGTAAATTCTACGTCCCTCAGCAACTGCAGCAACGATGGTTGCAAAGTTATCATCTGTCAGGATCATATCTGCAACATTCTTTGTAACATCGGTTCCAGTAATTCCCATTCCAACACCGATATCAGCTGACTTAATAGAAGGCGCATCGTTTACACCGTCACCAGTCATGGCAGTAACTTTACCCTTTTCCTTCCATGCATTAACTATTCTAACCTTATGCTCAGGCTGAACTCTGGCATAAACTGAATAATCTCCAACATGCTCCATGAAGTATTCATCTGAAAGCTCTTCCAGCTCTGCACCAGTAATAGCTTCAAATGTTGTTGCCTCTCCATTCTCGTCAACGCCATCAAGAATTCCAAGCTGTTTTGCAATAGCAACAGCTGTATCCTTGTGGTCGCCTGTAATCATAACAGGACGAATTCCTGCCTTGCGGCATTCACCGATTGCGACCTTAACCTCTGGTCTGATAGGATCTATCATTCCGCAAAGACCAACATAAATCAGGTCGTTTTCAATCTTCTCAGGAGAAAGATCTGAAGGAACCTTCTCCATCTTGTGATATGCAAGCGCCAATACTCTGAGAGCTCTATCAGCCATTCCCTTGTTGGCCTGCTGTATCTTCTTTAGCACCTCTGGTGTCATCTCATGAACCTGACCATCCATGAGGTAATAATTACAAGCATCTAGAACACAGTCAGGTGCACCCTTTGTGAACTGAGTGTATCCCCCCTCTGGATCCTGATGAATAGTACTCATCATCTTTCTAAGCGAATCGAAAGGAGCCTCACCAACTCTTGGATATGTTTCTTTAAGCTTAGCCTTCTCCATTCCATTCTTAGCTGCATCTGTTACAAGAGCGCATTCTGTAGCCTCACCAACAGCCTTATCTGTCTCCCACTCAGCATCTGAGCAAAGAGCCATTCCAAGAATAAGAATTCTTCCATCATCAGAAAGGTTATCGTCTGGAAGAAGTTTTCCATTCTCATCACTTTCAACTTCAACACTTCCATCAGAAATAGTTACATGCTCAACAACTGTCATCTTATTCTGAGTAAGTGTTCCTGTTTTATCTGAACAAATAATTTCTGTACAACCAAGAGTCTCAACTGCTGTAAGCCTTCTGATAATGGCGTGATTCTTTGACATATGTGTTACGCCGATTGAAAGAAGAACTGTAACTACTGCCGCAAGACCTTCCGGGATAGCAGCAACTGCAAGTGAGATAGCTATCATAAATGTATTAATAAAGAACTCACCTGTGAGGCCTGCGCCTGTAACGAGATTTCTTACTATATTTATGCCAAAGATAACTGCACAGATTACAAGAACCATGATAGAAAGTATCTTTGATAATTCTTTCAGCTTAATCTGAAGAGGTGTTTCCTCATCACCCGCCTGTGAAAGCTGGTCTGCAATCTTACCCATCTCGGTATTCATTCCAGTTCCAACAACAACCGCCTTAGCACGGCCATACTGAACAGAAGAACCCATATATAACATGTTTGCTCTGTCACCAAGTGGAACATCTGTTGCTCCGTTAAGATCAAGAACATTTGCGGTCTTATCTGAAGGAACCGATTCACCTGTAAGGGCAGCTTCCTCAACCTTGAGAGATGCGGCCTCTATAACTCTGGCATCTGCTGGGACTGCATCTCCAGCTTCAAGTGTAATGATATCTCCAGGAACAAGGTCCGCAGAAGGTATGACCATTACTTCGCCGTCTCTGATAACCTTAGACTGTGCAGCTGCTATTTCCTGAAGTGCCGCAATAGCTGACTCTGCTTTTGATTCCTGATAAACACCAAGAACAGCATTCACTATTACAACCGTCAGAATAATGAATACATCAGCAAAGCCTTCATGCGAAAATACCGCTGTAACAGCTGATATGATAGCCGCGATTATAAGAACGATTGTCATAGGTTCACAAATCTCTTTAATGAATTTGTGAATAAGACTTTCCTTCTCCTTTTCTACCAATTTGTTAGGTCCATATTCTTCCAGTCTTTTTTCGACCTCGCTTTTCTTAAGTCCATCTTCGTCGGACTTAACTTCAGCAAGGACCTTATCGAATTCTTCCAGATAATATTTCATTGTTTCCTCCTGAATTTCACCCATGTAAATTCTACTTTATTTTTTCCCTGTGAGGTAGTATACCGCAAGTGCCGTTCTATGTGAAAGATTTTCTTTAGATAATATGTTAGTTATATAATTCTTAACCGTTCCTTCTGATATAAAAAGCTTTGCAGCAATCTCTTTATTTGAAAGGCCTTCTGCAACAGCCTTCACAATGTCCAGCTCTCTTTCCGAATAATCAGATGCATCAAAGCCCTCGGCTGAACCCCCTGACGAGCCAGCAGAAACCTCGCTGGTAGCAAGAGATTCTAAGATGCTTTCCTCCATAACTCCGGTTCCATTATATACAGATTTAATCATCTGCTTTAAGTGGTCAGGTGTATGGTTCTTTATAAGATAACCCTTCGCCCCATTCTGCAGTGCCTGCTTCACCAGGTCATTATCATCAAAGGTTGTAAGAATAAGAACCTTTCCCAGATCATTTTCTACTATATACTTAGTAGCCTCTATTCCGTCCATTTCCGGCATCTGAATATCCATCAGGAAAACATCTGGCTTATTCTTCTCTGCAAGTTCAATCGCTTCCTTACCATTTGCAGCGCAGCCTATCACGTCGAACTCATCGTCCACATCCAAGATTATCTTCATTCCGTCACGAACGAAATCACTATCATCTGCAATTATTACTTTTATTTTCTCCATCTTTCCCTCTTTCTTTCAAATGATTCTTCGGTCTATTGGTCTCAAAACAACACTCTATTCTAACGGGAGAAGCATGCTAACCTCAAATCCAGGATGAGTGTTGAAATCTATATTTCCACCCACACTTCTCACTCTCTTTCTCATTCCGGAAAGTCCCATTCCGTCTACTATCTCGTCACAGCCTATTCCGTCATCCCTGACTACGCATCTTACCATCTTATTCATCACTATAATTTTAATATTAATGGAATTGCATTTAGAATACTTCATGGAATTAGTAACAGCCTCGAAGGCATTGTCCAGGATAATCTCCCACAGGCTGTCCGGTATTGCAGAAAGGTCTCCCTCTTTTTCAAACTCTGCTTCAACACCTTTTTTATTGCAATCCTCACAAAGCTCGTACAGCTGAAGCATAGCCATCTGCTGCTTCTCTGGTCTTTCCTTTCTGAGGATTGCTCTTATCTCGTCCATTCCGGTTCGGAGCTGATCTATAACAGCCTGTATCATGCTCCTTGCCTTTTCGGGCTCTTTATCCATAATAACCTTGCTGGCTTCCAGCTGATAAATAGAACCATTTATGTTATGGCCCAGCTTATCGTGAAGCGTCTGGGAAAGGTTTGCTCTTTCCTCCAGCATTTTATTCTCAGCCTGAAGGCGGTTTTTCTTTAGTTCTTCTCGGGACGCATTTTCCTGAGTTTCCATATCCCGCTTAAGACCCTGCTGAGTTTTTGTCTCTTCCATCACCTGTTTTCTATAAGGTGTAACGATAAAAATATGCTGGATATAACAAACAGTCAAAACGAATACAACAACAAGCAAAGTTAGACTATCTATCGGCGATTCATAAAACACCGTAATAAAAGGGAAAATAAACATGATAAGAGGAGCTTCCAGTAAATAGAGTATCTCCAGAATGAGAAAAACTCCAAGTAAAATGTACCCTGATCCGCCCACTTTAATTAGAAATGCAAAAACAATAATGGCACCTATCATAAAGAATCTTTTCATGGATTTTCCAACCAGTTCTTTAAGTGCCATTAAAGATATAAATAACGAAACAAGCAGGAGTACCTTAACAGATACTCCTGTGTTCCACTCATAACTGTCATTTATCGCAATTCCGTATATGCTCAGAACGAGCATCAGAATTATTCGAACTCCAGTAAAATAATTGTCTTTTAAGAATTCCCCCATGAATCTGTCCTTCTTATTTTCAGTCCAAGACTTCCAAGACTAATGATAACAGCCAGGTATGCTGCTGTTATACATATTAACATAGGAAATGCATTATTGTCTCCAACAAATATCATTTCAGTGCCTGTCACAAACCACTTCTGTGGCATAAGGAAGGAAAGAACCTTGAGTGCATTTGATGTATAGTTAAGTGGGAAGTAAAGACCACTGAGAAGTGCTGACATACACCAGATTGTAAATGCTGCAACGTTGGAGCTCATTATATCTCCTAAAAGGATTCCAATAAGCATACTCAGTGAGCTGAAGATCAGTCCCATTAAGAATATCATTCCGATAAACTTAAATCTGTTCATTCCAAGGTCATCGAAGTCCAGCATAATTGAGCAAACCGACTCAATAGTCGCAAACATAACTGCTATAACGAACCCTGTTATAAACTTAGAAACAAAGTACTGAAGTGTTCCTGCCTTAGTCAGGTTGATTCTTGTAAGAACACCATTCTTCTGTTCCTTGATAGATGCATGCGCTACGAATATACCGCAGAATACAAATCCAAGTGTAAGGAATGAGAATGCATAGCCCATCTGTGTTTTCTGATTGATCTGTGTTGTAGTCAGGTTTCTTCCGTCACCACCAGCAACAGTTTCAATAGTCTTTTCTGGTATGTATTCATCCACCTTTTCCAACGCTTCTATAGTACCCATGTCCTTAATTCTTGAGAGCTGAAATGCTATCTCGTCCTCAAGGACTTCTGTTCTTGAATCCTCAGAAAGAACATAAATTGTGAGAGCCTTTCTATAGTCACCATCTAATACTGCCTCATCAAAATCAGGTGTAAGATAGATTGCAACACCCATTCTGTCTTCGTAACCATCTTTTTCAATATGGTCAGTAATAAACTCTTCGTTAACCTGATCCTTAATATCATCCTTTGTAAGGTCTGCTCTATGAACCAGGAACATACCTGAATCACAGATTTTCTGAAGGAAATATTCTGAAAGATCACTGCCAGATGCATCATATACTTTTATAAGGTATTCACCCTTACCGCCACGGTAAGCAACCTTCTCATCCGCATTTGCCAGTTCAATTATTTTCTCCTCATTTCCATCTCCAAAAGCTGCTGACGAATCAAATTTAAGCGTAAGAATGAATGTAGAAAGCATTGGCATAAGAACAAGGAAAAACCAAAATGCTTTTGATCTGAAAAGTAATTTTACGCTTGTTTTTACTAATGTTTTCATGCTTTTCCTCTCTTTCTAATGGTTCCTGCGAAGATACCAATCAATGTACAAACCACTATTATTGCTAATGAATAACCAATTGCACTTCCTACAAAATCGCTGTGCCCCATACATGAGAGCTCAACCAAAGCTCTGTTAATGTGATATATAGGAGATGCCATTTTAACTGACATTGGATGTGCCGAAAACATATAGGTCTCGAAGCTTCCTCCGAAGAAGCCAGCAAACCAAACCAGTGAAAATACCGAGATTATTGTTACCACCATATTGTCTGTGATGCTGTAAACCATAAGGCCCAGTGCTGTCGCAGCCGCTGTCGAAAGAACAACTATAACCGCTGATAATAGTGGATTACCCCAATGTACTCCAAAGAGTAGAATTGATAATGCTGTTGATAAAAGTGTTCCAACAGAAACCACCATTACCATTGGAATGTATTTTGCCATATACTGCTGTGTTTCACTTAGAGATGAAACACGAAGTTTCTTTCTGATGCGGTATTTCTTCTCGCTTACAAAAACTCCAGCACCGCAAACTATGGCACACCATCCAAAGTACACAATCTCTATGATTCCATAATAATCCGTGGATTCGATAGGTGGCATGTAATCAGGATTCTCTATTCTGAGATCACTCGATGAAACGTCCTGTTCTGTCTTCTTTGTAACTGTAGCTGTAACAACTCTGTCATAGAATGCATTTATCATATACTCGAGAGCTTTACCCTCTTCCTTATTTTTATCATTCTGATAAATTTTATAAGAGTCACCATTAAATACCACGAAGGCTCCCAAATCCTCTTCCTTAATTAGTTCCTCAGGTTCTCCGGTTGAATACTCCTTAAGTTCCACACTTCCTTCTTCAGCCGCATCTTTAAGTGCATCTAAAATCTCGGTTGAAGTATCATCATCTATTCTATAACCTGCACTAATACTTACATCACCTTCATACTTCTTCATAAGATCATTAAATGCACTAGAAAGCAGCGCTATGAGTATCAATGGAGTTATGACAAACAGGAGGAAATTCGTCTTACTCCTGGCCATTAGCTTGAAATTGTTTTTTATTAAATATCTGATCATTTTAATAATCCCTCAGTTTCTTTCCTGTCATTGTAAGGAAGACTTCTTCAAGTGTGATTGATGATGTATCATCAGTAACCATCTTCTTAAGTTCTTCGCTTGTTCCAGTTGCTATAACCTTTCCATTATCCATTATTGCGATTCGAGTACAGATGGCCTCAACCTCTTCCATGTAATGGCTGGTATAGATTATTGTTGCACCATTTTTATTGGACATTTTAATCTTATCGAGAATGAAGTTTCTTGACTGTGGATCAATTCCAACTGTAGGCTCATCGAAGATAAGAAGCTTTGGATGATGACCAATTGCACATGCTATGTTAAGTCTTCTCTTCATACCACCGGAAAATGTTTTTGCATATTCATTTCTCTTATCCAGAAGTCCTACATATTCAAGAGACTCATCAATTCTTTCTTTAAGCTCTGCACCTTTGATTCCGTAAAGAGAAGTAAAGAGTTCAACATTTTCCCAGGCCTTCAGATTACCATGGATTGCGAGTTCCTGTGGGATATACCCCAGATTCTCAATCAGTTTCTTTCTATTCTTTAGGAAGTCCTTTTCCATGAACTCAACATCTCCAAGAGTTGGACGAACAATTCCGCAGATCATATTCATCGTTGTACTCTTGCCCGCTCCATTTGGACCAAGGAGTCCGAAGATTTCTCCTTCCTGAATTTCAATATTCAGATTATCTACAACCACTTTGTTGTCATATTTCTTTGTAAGATCCTTTGTCTTTAAAATTGTTCCCATCTTTTTCTCTCCATTTTTTTATAATCCCTCACTTCGTCATAATAACGAACCATTTGTTTGTCACCGGAGAACCCTATCTCCATTTGACACGCTCATTATATAATTCACAACTTTCCTTTTGTAGTGAATAAAGGCACTTTTCGAATATGACTAAAGTCACATTATTCATTTAGACCCATAAAGCAAAAGCATAAAATAACAAAAACCTCGGCAGTTAAACTACCGAGGTTTTTTTAGCAGGGGTACTAGGATTCGAACCTAGAAATGACGGAGTCAGAGTCCGTTGCCTTACCATTTGGCGATACCCCTATATTTAATTCCCTTGCGCAATTTTTTACAGCGCAAGGGTTATTATATACAACAATATTAAAAAATGCAAGCATTTTATTAGGTTTTTTCTAAATACGCAGATTTTTGTTCTAAATCACTTCAATCTGGCACATTTTCATGGTTGTAAGGGCTGCTTCGTGACTCTCCGGAGTAACGCCTGCACAGCATGAACTGTCTACGCTCACTCTGATCTCTGGGAAGAGCGCCTTGATGATAAGTGCGTTAGAAACAACACAAATATCTGTACAAAGTCCAACAAGTTCAACTTCTTCAAAGCTGTAGCCGCTCCAACCCGTATAGCCAAACGAAGGCTTGTTGATGATCTCACAGCCTTCTGTATCCAGAACATCTCTGATCTCCCAGCCTGAAGTCCCCTCTATACAATGAACAACTGGCAAATGCTTTCCTTCGTTTGTTTCCATGTAATTATCCTGATGAGTATCTCTGGTGAAGATTATTTCGTCTCCATTCGCCTTATATTCCTCAATCTTTCTCTTAACATTATCTACTATTGCAACCGCCTCAGCAGTTCCGAGGCTTCCATCAATAAAATCGTTCTGCATATCTATTACAATTAAAGTCTTCTTCATGGTCTTTCTCCTTATATTCCTTGACAGATAAAAAAATCATTTCTATTATATATTCAACGTTGGCATATTTCAACGAATCAAAATAACAACTTATTGTTATCTTTTAAGGGGAGGTTAATATGGGATTACTTAAGTCAGTTATTGATAAAATGGATATCAAAGAGAAGGATGAATATTCATTAGAAGAAAAGAGAGCAATTACAGATGTATGCCTCGCAACGGTAGCTCTTTCTACATACGCTGCTGCATGTGACGGAACTATTACTCTTGATGAGTATATGGAAGCTGATCTGAATGTTGCAACGATCAATAAACAGTTCCATCTTTCAGATGAGCTGATGAAAACTGTTTCAGAATTATCCATGAAGCACAGCATTACCTGGGAAGAGGTTACAGAGTATTTAGATGTACTCTCAGTTGAAACTCTTGAAAATATGCAGGCTGGTCTTGAAAATGTGGTCAATGCATCTGATGGAATTAACGAATCAGAGGATGAAGTTGTTCAGAGATTTAACGACTACATTCAAAGTAGAAAATAATATGCAAAATAAAGAACGGACGGTTTATTAACCGTCCGTTTTTCTTATAAATGTTTCAAACATCTTATTATATGGAAGCCAGGTCTCACCACTCTGGTCTCCTTCTACCGCCTCTTTAAAAGCCTCCAGCTTTGCATCTGTATCATCTGCAAAGGAAAGCGCCATAGCTTCTATGATCTTTGGTTTTTCTGGAGAACCAAATTCCAGCTTTCCGTGATGCGCAAGTATACAATGAACCAGTTTATTTAGCAGATCAATCGGAATATCCGGTACCTTCTTTGCCTTATCCCTGATCATCATAGCGCCCATTACAATATGGCCCATAAGATTTCCTGCATCTGTATAGTCATTTTCAGGAAACTCAGACAGCTCATAAACCTTGCCTATATCATGGCAGATAGCAGCCGTCACAAGAAGGTCTCTATTCATTATAGGATACTGACTTGCAAGGAAGTCTGAAATCTTTGCAACTGAAAGTGTGTGCTGAAGAAGTCCTCCTATAAATGAATGATGCATGCTCTTCGCAGCACTGCTTTTTTTGAAGCCCTTGATAAAGCTTGCATCTTCAACAAAAAACAGCTTAAGAAGCTGATTCAGATATTTATCCTGAACTGTATCGATAAGTTCCAGAAGCTCCTTATACATGTCATCAATATTAAACTCTGAAACAGGCATGTAGTCGGCCACATCAAAGGTTCCCTCTTCTGCCTTTCTCACCTGTTTTACATTTAACTGCAGCGCATTATTGAACGAAGTTACCTGCGCACTTATTCTTATATAATCCATAGACTCAAAATGTTCGATGGCATTTGAAAGATCCCAAATCTTTGCATCGATCACTCCAGTCTTATCCTGAAGCTTCAGGCTATAATAGGTTTTTCCAGCTTTTGACTGAGCTACAACCTTGTCTTTACAAAAGTATGTTTCTGTTATGTTTTCGCCCTCTCTAAGGGTGTTGATATAGTTCATAAATCATCCTCATTTCCAGTTTCATTCTAAGACAGTAGGTTATCACTATTTATCGAATATAGCAAGAAAAATAGCCATTTCTACACTTTACATACCATCCTGATTATAATATCATTATATAGAAATCAAAGTATCTGAGGTGGATATTAAATGAGTAAATACAACGCATTCATTTCATACAAGCACGAGGTAGAAGATACTAAAATTGCAAAACTGATTCAACGAGAGCTTGAGCATTATCGTATTCCGGATCGAATACAGGAAAAAACAGGATTCAAAAAGATCGAGAGAGTATTTCGTGATACTGACGAACTCTCTCTAACAGCCAATCTCTCTGACACAATAACAGATGCACTCGATAACACTGACTATTTAATAGTCATTTGTTCTAAGAAGACCAAGGAATCAGAATGGGTACTTCGCGAGATCAATTATTTTCTTGAGAAGCATTCCCGCGATCATATATTAACTGTTCTAATTGAGGGTGAACCTGCAGAGGTAGTACCTGAAGTTCTTCAATACGAAGACGACACTTTGGTGGAACCCCTCTCCTGTGATTTTCGATTTGCCAGAAAAATCGCCGAAAAAATAGAACTGCCACGATTGGTAAGCGCCATTATTGGCTGTTCTTATAGTGAGCTGATTGACAGACAAAGAGCCTACTACATCAAGCACCTGACAAAGGTCATTGCCATTATTTCTGTTGTAGCTCTTATTTTTGTTCTGCAGCTTATATACGGCATTTATTCCATTAATAAAAACTATAAAAATGCGCTCATTAATAAATCCGAATATCTGGCGCATGAATCCCAGCAACTTTTAGATGAATCTGAGAAGATAACCGCAATCCAGCTGGCTCTGGCAGGTCTGCCAAGTGATAAAAACAAAAAGCAACCGGTTACAACAGCCGCCATAAATGCACTCACAGATGCTACCGGGGTTTACGAGCCTACTTCTGATGAGAATTTCCATTTTGATTATTCTTACACATCTAAAATGGATATAAGCGGATTATCAATATCTGAAGATGGAAAGTACCTCGCCTCTATCAATATATACGAAACCGTACAGGTATGGGATACTGAAACTCACGAACAAACTTTTGAAACTACATTATCAATCGAGGACAAATATAACATCAAATTTACAAAGAACAATTATCTTTTGGTATGGAATGAAAATGCTATCACAGCTTATGATGCCCAATCAGGAGAAATCGCATATACCATCGAATCTGAAGATTACAAAATAAACAAAAACATAATTAACAGTGAAAAAGAAGACGCTTTTTATGCCTTCTTCGGTGGTGCGGAGCTTAGAAAATACAGTTCTAATGATGGCAGCCTTCTGGAAAGCTTTCCAACTGAATTCCCTGAAGATTACGAAGTTCGCATGTTCTCTATTTCACCTGAAGAAAAACTTCTTGCTATAAGTTCTTTGGATAGTAACTCACAACCCGCTGATCATATAATGGATTTATCCACCCTCGAAATTTCTGAGCTAAAACAAAGCTACCTATATGCATCTTCATATTTTTGGAATAACGAAAACTCTCTTTTAATAAGTGGATATAAGTTTTCTAATGATTTTAGTATGTTATATAAAAACAATAGATACTTGTCAAATACAGATGTGACTCTTCGATGCATTGATGTAAAAACCGCCAAGGTAAAATGGAGCAATGAATTCACCAATAATGAAGCTGAAGCAAAAGAAGGCTTTCTTAATTCTATAGATAATAAAAGTGTCATTCATTACTATGGTTCCATTTGCACCATCTATAACTGGAGGACCGGAGAAATAACTGAAAGCTATGACGCAAACAGTCCAATAGTTTATTTATATTATGATAATGCGGATTCATTATCTATCATTACAAACGATGGTTATAATGGATCACTTGATGAGGGACAGGTTAATATTACAAAAAAGCTAAACCAGAACATCTCATATATCGTTTATAATGATGGAATATATATATGTTCAGAAGAAAGTACAAGAATTTCTCACTATACCACGAGTTTTAATAATCCTTATTGGCATATACTTAATGGACAGGAAAACTTTGATTTTTCTTATCTAAACTATATGGATGATAATTATTATGTAGAAGATGGTTCCACCGAAGACACTCGAGCTTTTTTCATATATAACCTGAAAGATGATACTTATAAAATTGTAAAATTCGATGCAGATGACATTGAAGCAACTTATTGGATGGAATTTATTACTATCTACGATTCCTATTTATACTATTTTGCTCTAAATCTGCCAATTGATGACGATATAAGTGATTTATATCTCGGAAAGATGTCCTTAGAAACAGGCGAAAGAACCTTGGAACCGGTTGGCCAGTGCAATTCAACTTACAGCCACTTGTTCTATGCTTCCGACAATATATTTGCTTATTTTAATTTAGATGAAAACAATAATTATAAAATTAATACTATGGATATTTCTAATGGAACAAGTAAAACATTTGATGTACCAGAAGGAACTATCCCTGCAAGTAAACCTGTCTTCTCTTCTGAAGAAAATTTACTATACTACGCATCGTCTGGCGGAGATTATTTTATTGATATGACCACCGGCGAAGCCACTCCTTTATCCCTTCCGGAAGATTGGGCTGGTACTTATAATGCGCGATTTATTGAGGATAATAAGATTCTTGTAACCGATTCTAAAAGAACGATCATACTCGACTGCGAAGGGAACACTATTTCCACAATAACCAAAGCAGGAAGCATGCCTGTAGATGCCTTCTATTTCAAAAAGGGCGGAGAGGAATATGTACTTGTATGCTATAGCAATTCTCTTTCAGTATATGATGCGAAGGACTGCAAACCTATTTCCGAGATAGAACTCGATGATTATACATATGATACAGAATGGTTTGTTAGCAAGGACAATAATTATATTTATCTTAACTCCATATCTGAAAATATGTATGCCTTAGATACCGAGTCCTGGGAACTAGCGGCTACAATACCAAAAGTGGTTGGATATCAGGTTTCCACTGATAGATTTTATACATTGTCAAGTGATATGAGGCACGGATATTTTGAGCATTTCTCCGACAAAGAATTGATTAAGATAGGAAATGAAATGCTCCACGGAGAAGAACTCTCCGAGGAGCAGAAATCACTTTATGGAATTGATGATTAAATCTTTTCGTACAGGTCGTCGAAAAGTTCACCACTGATTATATAGATATCATGTTCATCATCTTCACGAACTGCTATATAATCACCAGGAGTACCCGAATAATATTTTTCATCATCCCAGGCTGTGAAAAGCTTCACATGATGATCCAGCTTCTTAGCCAGAATTCGGGACTTCCCTGTACTTATTACACCATTTGCGAAATTAAGAACACTTATTTTTTCGCCAGTAACAATATTCCTGATCGATGGATCGTATTCAAAGCTGTGAGAGTATTTGCTTCCTGTAAGCTCATAACTACTCTCCAGCTTTTGTTTTGTTATTGGATAAACTTCACCAGCTATTCCGATCATAAGATATGTATCTTCTTTAACTCTGATATTGATGTCGCCCTCAAGAGTTCTGATCTCCGCAAGAGAATCAACAGGAAAGATATCTGTCATTTTTACATATCCAAGCTCCATAGGCTTCTTCTCGTATTTCTCCATATCAGTTGTATCCAGAACCATTTCTTTTGCATAAATGATCTCATACATATCAAAATACTGATTCAGCCTGTCGATGAAAAGTGAGTAAACCATTGCATCAAACTCTTTTTCATCCTTTGTTTCAGGCAGCTTTTCAGGTCTGAGGGTTCCACCTGCTTTAAACAAATGTCCTCCACCACCGCCAATACCTTCTGCAATAAATGCAGCCAGCTCATTTGCATGGACTTCCTTTACGCAGCTTCTCACTGAAAACTTTACTTCCTCAGGACTTGTATAGTATGCAAGGCAAACATTAATGCCGGCGGTCTCCATGGAAAAATCACTTATCACTCCGAGAATATTAGGATCGCATTTTTCTGCATGCAGAACTATATATTTATTTTGTTCCATGTAATGATAATGCTGTATGGCGCGTCCCGTGATCTTAAGCTCATCCAGCGAAATATTGGAATTACTCATCTCGGTAATAATACTTTTATTTACAATAAGGCTGTCTATCATGTCCCTGTCAAGAGGATGGGAAATCTCAGAAAAACGATTTGTATCTGTATAGAGGCCATAATATAAAGCAGTGGATAAATTAACATCTGAAACAACATCCAGACCTTCCTGCCTAATCATGTCCCAGATTATTGTCGAGCAGCTGCCTATATTACTTTTCACTTCTGACAGCGGAGGCAGCTCTACAGTTTTTTGGTGATGGTCTATTATAGCAACCTCCTGAGCCTCGGTCTTTGTAACATTTCTCTGTCCGTACTGACAGTCAACGGTAACAAGAAGCTCCGGATTATCAGAAAAATCAGGCTCGTATTTTACAGGAATCTCCAAAAAACTAAGCATTAGCACGAGATTACTCTTCTGTATTTTGTTTTTTCCTCTATATATAAATCTTGGCCTTTTTCCATTCTTTTTCAGATACCACCATAATCCATAGCCCGATGCCAGCGCATCTGCATCCGGATTATCATGACACTGGATTACTATATCATTATATTTTAGTAGGTCACGAAGTTTCATAAACCCATTCCTCCCCAAAATCAGATTTCAATCACCTTTTTCATTGTAACACATGAAAATAAAAATATATACTATTTAAAATGCGCAAACTCTTCCATTTTTCCGCTATTTGAGGTATATTTATGGGAGGTATTGTCTATTGGAGAAAAGGTTATGAACAAGCGCTCTATAAGAGTTTTGGAATACAATAAAATATTAGAACAGCTTAGTGAACACGCCGTAACTCAAGGGGCCAAAAATAAGATATCTCATTTAAAACCATTTAATGAGTTAAATGTCATCCAGGAGCTCCAGCAGAATACAAGAGACGCGTTCCTGAGACTCGAAAAACACGGGCAGGTTTCCTTCTCTGGAGTAAAGAATGTAAATGAAAGTCTGCGACTTCTTGAGATAGATTCTTCTCTCTCAGCAGCAGAACTTCTAGATATAGCAAGCCTGCTTGAAGCAACGGCCGAAGTTAAAAAATATGACGATCAGGGCGGAGAAGAAAAGGCTTATGATTCTCTTACTCCTCTCTTTGATAATCTGGTTGTTTTTGAAGATATATCCAGCGAGATCAGAAGATGTATCATCTCTTCTGACGAGATAGCGGATGATGCTTCCGGAAATCTTCGTTCCATAAGAAGAAAGATTGTTGAATCCGAAGCAAGTCTTCATAACACCCTTAACAAAATAATTAAGAATTCAAACAACAGAGATATGCTGATGGATGCCCTTGTTACAACAAGAAATGGCAGATACTGTATCCCTGTTAAGATAGAATACAAGAATGCATTTCCGGGAATGGTACATGACCGCTCCCAGACCGGCTCCACAGTTTTCATTGAGCCAATGCAGGTTGTTGAACTAAACAATACAATTCAGGAGCTTCATAACGATGAACATGTTGAGATTGAAAAGATTCTCTACGATCTCAGTCGTATGGCCGCTCCCGTTCGTGAAGAAATCCATGAAAACTATAAGACTCTTGTGGAACTGGATTTCTGTTTTGCCAAGGCTAAGTATGCCAAGAAAACCGGTGCTACAGAACCCGTCTGGAATGACAAGGGAATAGTGGAGCTGAAGCAGGCCGTGCATCCTCTTCTGGACCCAGCCACTGCAGTTCCTGTGGACATCACCCTTGGAGAAAATTATAATCTGCTGATAATCACCGGTCCAAATACAGGTGGAAAAACCGTATCCCTTAAGACTTTGGGACTCCTTACTCTTATGGGACAGTCCGGACTTCATGTGCCTGCTTTGGAAGGAAGTCAGCTTACAGTTTTTGATGATGTATATGCAGATATTGGTGATGAACAGAGTATTGAGCTCAGTCTCTCTACCTTCTCATCTCATATGAGCAATATCATCTACATCATCAAGCATGCAACAGATAAATCACTGGTTCTTTTCGATGAGCCTGGTGGTGGAACGGATCCTGCTGAAGGTGCCGCACTTGCCATCTCAATCCTGAATCATCTTAAGGATCTTGGAGCCAGAGTAATGGCTACAACCCATTATACCGAGCTTAAGACCTACGCAATTGGTACAGAAGGTGTTGAGAATGCATCCTGCGAATTTGACATGAAATCTCTCAGACCAACCTACAAGCTGATGATCGGAATACCTGGTTCGTCAAATGCATTCGCAATCGCCACAAGACTTGGTATGCCAAAGGATATTACTGAGGCTGCTCAAAGTGGCATGAACGAAAACCAGATCAATATGGAGCGTATTATTTCTGAGCTGGAAGAATCCGAAAAGGAAATGTCCAGACTTCGCTCAGAACTTGAAATTGAAGTTAATACAGAAAAGCAGTTAAGAAAGAGACTGGCAGACAAGGAATCCAAGCTGGATACCAAGAAGGAAGAAATTCTTGATAAAGCTAGAGCTGAAGCAAGAGAAATCCTTGAAGACGCTAAGGAAACTGCAGATTCAGCGATCAGAGATTATAACAAGTGGCTGAAGAATCCTCATAAGGCAGATGCCCGAACAATGGAGGAAACAAGATCCCGCCTTCGTAATAAGAAGGACTCCTACAAAGTAAAGGAAGAAAAGAAGGAGAAGAAAACCTCCGGACATAAGAATTCAGACTTCCATATTGGAGATAAGGTTCTTGTTCTCAGCCTGGATACAGAAGGACACATTATAGAACTTGCAGATTCAAAGGGACTGTTCCTTGTAGAGATGGGAATTCTTACATCCAGATTCCCTGCCAGCGATCTTTTGATAATCGATGAAGAAAAGCTGAACAAGAAAAACCAGGGACAGACTTATAGAGCCGCTGCTCTCAGCAGCTCAAGCACTGCCATGACATTTAAACCAGAAATAAATCTGCTGGGTAAAACAGTAGATGATGCAATAAACATTCTAGATAAATATCTGGACGATGCCCTCCTGACACACGCTGAGCAGATTACCATTATTCATGGTAAAGGAACTGGCGCACTCAGAAAGGGAATCACAGAATATCTAAAGAAAAAAAGCTTCGTCAAAGAATTCCGAAGTGGTGAATTCGGTGAAGGCGACGCTGGCGTAACCATAGTAAAATTTTAGTAAAATACTAAACGAAAATGAAAAATCTATGAGAAGGTTAAAAATGGTGAAAGGATGTTAAAACAAAAGATATTAATCGTTGATGATGACGAAAACATTGCAGAGCTGATATCACTCTATCTTGCAAAAGAACAATATGACACAGAAATGGCTCACGATGGTGAGGAGGCACTTCAGATAATCGATGTTTATAATCCAGATCTTATTCTTCTGGATATCATGCTTCCTGGCATTGATGGCTATGAGGTTTGTCAGCAGGTTCGTAAGACCAGAGATGTGCCTATTATCATGCTTTCTGCCAAGGGTGAGGTATTTGATAAGGTTCTCGGACTTAAGATGGGTGCTGATGATTATCTGGTAAAGCCATTCGATGCTAACGAGCTTGTTGCCAGAGTCAGCGCAGTTCTTCGTCGTGCAGGTAACTCTAAATCTGAAGAAGCAGATTCAGCTACGGCATCAGATTTTGAGCATACCGGCGACTATATTGAATACGACAACCTGATTGTAAACATTTCAAATTATTCAGTTACATTCGAAGGACAGAGTATTGAAATGCCACCTAAGGAACTTGAGCTTCTTTACTTTATAGCTTCCCATCCAAATCAGGTATTTACCCGTGATCAGCTGCTTAATCAGCTCTGGGGGTATGATTTTGTAGGTGATACAAGAACCGTTGACGTTCACATTAAGCGTCTTCGCGAGAAACTTGGAAACAAGTATAATTGGTCTATCCAGACTGTTTACCGTATAGGCTATAAATTCGAAGTAAGATAAATGAGGTTTATTTATGCAACGTTCCGTACTCGATAGGATATATATTGCATTCCTTTTGATACTTATCGTGTCATTTGGATTTCTGATCTTCTTCATTTCCGTATTTACAAGAAGGTCACTCATCCAGGAAAAGCAGGCAACTCTTGCAAATGAAGCAACTCTTATATCCTCTCAGGTTATAACTTTATATATAAGTGGAAACCTAAGTCCAAGTGAGCTTTCCAACTACTTTAATGTTTATTCTCAGACCCTTGAGGCAGACATTTGGTATGTGGATGAAAACGGAAAGATTGTTGCGACTTCTGGTTATTTCAATGATGCAGATGATTACGATAAAGATGTGGCCACCTCGGGAAGACCTGATGTAGCCATTCTTAAAAGACTTCCAAATTCAATCTATTCATTGGATAAGAATTATGATATTCACGAGGCAAGCTACGGGGTTTCTGATTTCTACGGTGTTTATAGTACCAATATGATAACCGTCAGTATTCCTGTAGTCATGACCTATTATATTGATGACAAATCAAAGGATTTAGATTGTGGAGCGCTTATCATTCACTCAACAACTGAAGACATTAACTCCATGATGAAAAACATTTATGGAATCACCTTCATTCCTTGTCTTGTCATCATCGTTATTGCATTCTCGCTTCTGCAGATTGTCTCTCATAAGGTCCTGAGACCTATTAAGAAACTGGCGGAAGTGGCGCAGGATTATTCTAAAGGTGATTTTGATACAAAGACCGAAATCAATTCCCAGGATGAGATTGGCCAGCTGGCAGAATCCATGGAGTATATGGCTTCCGAGCTGTCGAAGCTGGAGGAATACAGGCACGAATTCATTTCCAATATATCTCATGATTTCCGAAGCCCACTTACCTCTATTCGCGGATATGTTACAGCTATTCAGGACGGAACAATCCCTCCTGAGAAACAGGATAGATATCTTGGAATAGTTCTTGATGAGACAAACCGTCTGACAAAGCTTACTCAGGGACTTCTGGATCTCAACCGTCTTGAGATTTATGGTCCATATCTGAACCTTACAGACTTTGACTTCATAGATATAGTTAAACCTACACTGAATACTTTTGAGATAAAATGTATCGACAAAAACGTTGCCATTTATCTGAATAATCATGCAGAGGCAACAGTCGTTACAGCCGATAAAACTAAGGTACAGCAGGTTGTTTATAATCTTCTGGATAATGCTCTTAAGTTCACTCCTGAAGGAAAGCATATCTACATCAACATTGTTGATAAGGGTGATAAGCTTCAGATTTCCATTAAGGATGAAGGAATTGGAATGAGTGAGGAAACTCAGAAGAAGATCTGGACAAGATTCTACAAGGACGATACCAGCCGTGGTAAGGATAAGGGAGGTACCGGTCTTGGACTTGCCATAACCAAGGAGATAATTAAGGCTCACAACGAGACTATAGATGTATATAGTAAAGAAGGAGAAGGTTCCGAATTTGTATTCACACTTAAGAAAGCAAATGACGAGACCACTCATTCTGGCGAGACTCAGATTCTCGTAAATGCAAACGAAAGCTAAATGCTTTCATCACGATGAATCTTTTGGAGGATTTTATGAAAAGAAAAATACTTGAGTTACTTGAGAAGAACAGTAAATTAACAGCTGAAGAAATTGCAGCTATGATAGGCTCTGATGAGGCCAGCGTTGCTACTGCTATTAAAGAGCTTGAAAATGACCATATAATCTGCGGCTACCAGGCACTTGTAGACTGGGACAAGCTGGACGATCAGGAAAGAGTTACAGCCTTTATAGGAGTTAAGATTTCCCCTGTAAGAGGCGAGGGATTTGACAGAATCTCTGCAAGGATCAGTAAATTCGACGAAGTAAAATCCGTTTATCTTATGTCTGGTTCCAGCAACGACCTGATTCTCACAATCGAAGGAGATTCACTTAAAGAAATCTCCCACTTCGTATACAACAAGATTGCTCCAATGGATACCGTTGTTTCCACGGCAACTTATTTTGTACTTAAGAAGTATAAGAATCACTATGTTGATATGACAGAAGGTCATGGCGAAGACAAAAGAATTCAGATAATGCCATAGCTTTGACCTATATTCGAATTTAATTTTCATTAAGGAATAAATTATGAAACCAGTAAGTAAAGTTGCAGATGAGATTAAGCCATCTGGAATAAGAAAATTCTTTGATATAGTAAGCGAAATGCCAGATGCCATCTCTCTTGGAGTTGGCGAGCCTGATTTTGATACTCCATGGCATGTAGTGGATGAAGGCATCTACTCCCTTGAACAAGGAAGAACCTACTACACCTCCAATTCAGGACTTATGGAGCTCCGTCAGGAAATATGCAACTGGTATGAACGTAAATATAACATCTCTTATGAAGCAGCCAAAAACTGTCTCATTACAGTTGGTGGTTCGGAAGGAATTGACCTGGCTCTCCGTGCTCTTATAAATCCAGGAGACGAGGTTATAATCCCAGAGCCTAGCTATGTATCCTACGTTCCATGCTCCAACCTAACAGGCGCCGTTCCGGTTACTATTGATTTAAAAAACGAAAACCAGTTCAAGCTCACAGAAGCTGAGCTGGCTGAACATATAACCGATAAGACGAAGGTGCTCATTCTCTCCTATCCTAATAATCCAACTGGAGCCATTATGACCAAAGAGGATCTGGAGCCTATTGCCCGTCTTGCTATAAAAAATGATCTCTATGTTATTTCAGATGAAATCTATTCTGAACTGACATATACTGAAGAGCCTCATTTTTCAATCGCCGCTCTTCCAGGCATGCAGGAAAGAACTATAGTAATAAATGGATTTTCTAAGGCATTTGCCATGACCGGATGGCGACTTGGCTATGCTCTCGCTCCGGAAAAAGTAGCTAAGCTTATGATCAAGATTCACCAGTTCTGCATTATGTGTGCTCCTACTACCAGCCAGTACGCTGCTGTAGAAGCCCTTAGAAATGGCGACAATGATGTTCTGAACATGAAAGAATCCTATGATGAACGTAGACGTTATTTGATAAAGAGGCTAGAAAATATTGGAATGCCTGCCTTCGAACCACTTGGTGCATTCTATATTTTCCCAAGCATCCAGAAATTCGGAATGTCCTCCGATGAATTTGCCACAAAGCTTCTTCAGGAACAGAAGCTTGCTGTTGTTCCTGGAAATGCATTCGGAAACTCAGGTGAAGGATTCATCCGTATTTCTTATGCCTATTCAATCGACCAGCTGCGTGAGGCGCTGGACAGAATTGAAGCCTTCGTATCAAAGTAAGCGCAAGTTAAAACATAGTAAAACAAAAGCAAAAATAAGGCGTATCACCTGAGTGATACGCCTTTATTAATTCATAAATTTGATTTTTCAAATCTTATTCCCGGGTTTACTCCTCACCAAGATTGAACTTCTCATGGATAGCATTGATAGCTCTATCTGTGTTCTTTTCATTGATAAGAACTGTAACTCTGATCTCTGATGTCGAGATCATTCTGATATTGATATTTGCATCAAAGAGTGCTTCGAACATCTTAGCTGCAACACCTGGATGTGTCTGCATACCTGCACCAACTATTGATACCTTTGAAACATCCTTGTCTACATCGATTTCTTCAAACTCCATCAGATCATCTATTATCTGCTTTGCAAGATCTGCATCATCATCTGTACATGTGAAGGAAATATCCTTCTTACCATGACGTCCGATTGACTGAAGAATCATATCTATATTAATTCCCTGCTGAGCAAGTGCATTAAAGAGCTTAAATGCTATACCAGGCTCATCCTTAAGTCCTATAACTGCAACTCTGGCTGCATCTGGATCAGCTGCAACTCCGCTTACTATCATTTTCTCCATTTTACTTCCCTCCCTTACGACGGTTCCTTCATTAGTGTTCAGACTTGAACGAACTACAAGTCTTACTCCATACTTCTTTGCAAGCTCTACTGAACGGTTGTGAAGTACTCCCGCTCCAAGAGTTGCCAGCTCAAGCATCTCATCATAGGTTACATTCTTCAGCTTTCTAGCATCAGGAACCTTTCTAGGATCTGCTGTGTAAACACCGTCTACGTCAGTGTAAATTTCACATTTGTCTGCGTGAAGCGCTGCTGCAAGTGCAACTGCTGTAGTATCAGAACCACCTCTTCCAAGAGTTGTGTAATCATCAAATTTATTTACACCCTGGAAACCAGTTACGATAACTATCTTGTGCTGCTCCAGCTCTGCTCTAATGCGCTCTGTATCAATTCTCTTAACACGCGCATTGCTGTAAGTACTGGTAGTGTGCATTGCAACCTGATAAGCGTTCAGCGAAACTGCTGGAACACCCATGGAAGCCATTGCCATTGCCATAAGGGCAACCGACTGCTGCTCACCGGTAGTAAGGATCATATCCATCTCTCTCTTTGGAGGATTAGGGTTAATCTCCTTTGCCATATCTATCAGCACGTCTGTATATTTACCCATAGCGGACAGAACTACTACCACATCATTTCCATTTTTGTAATCCTCGATACATCGATTAGCAACATTGAAAATACGGTCTCTGTTACCTACCGAAGTACCTCCGAATTTCTTAACTATTAGCATTTTTCATGCCTCCTGAATAATTACTCCCCCAATAAACCCTTTCTTTTTAGGAAAGGTTTATTTACTTACGCGAATGCGGCTAACAACATCAAATCCCTCAGCCGCCTTGTTAAAGTCTGAACCAGACATTACACCAGTAATAAATGCAATCTCGCCATCCTTACCATCAATATATTCAACAGCACCAAATGCACGCTCCACAGCAGCTTTGTCGCCGCCCTTAATTCTTACGAAATATGGGGTTGTGAATGCATCTGCACTTCCAATCTCTCTCTTAGTGCTTTCCCAAAGAATCTCAGCTGTTGCACCTGTTCTCTTTACTGCATCAACTACATCAGAAACAACTGCACTGGCTGTTGGAAGAGAACCAGCTCCCTTTCCATAGAACATTACATCGCCAAGCATATCGCCCTTAAGAAGGATGGCATTAAATACATCCTTTACGTTATAAAGAGGATTATCTGCATAGATGACAAATGGAGCAACCATTGAATAAACTGTACTTCCTTCTTTTCTTGCCATACCAAGAAGCTTAATAGAAGCGCCAATCTTCTTCATATAATCAAAATCATCTGTTGTGATTTTTGTAATTCCTTCTGTGTAGATATCTTCAAAATCAACCTGCTTCTCATAAGCGAGGGATGAAAGAATAGCAATCTTACGGCATGCATCATGACCTTCAATATCAGCTTCTGGATTTCTCTCAGCATAACCCTTATCCTGTGCATCCTTAAGTACTGTATCAAAGTCAGCGCCCTCATCCTCCATCTTTGTGAGGATGTAGTTTGTTGTACCATTCATGATACCCTGAATCTCTTCAATATGATCAGCTGTAATGCACTCAATAAGAGGTCTGATGATAGGAATACCGCCACCAACTGATGCCTCAAAGAAGAAATTAACATTCTTCTCCTGTGCAATAGAAATAAGCTCTGCGCCATGCTTTGCTACAAGCTCTTTATTAGATGTGCAAGCACTCTTTCCTGCCAGAAGAGCTCTCTTTACAAAGGTATATGCAGGCTCAACTCCTCCCATAACCTCTACAACAACATCAACGCTCTCATCCTCCATGATGACATCTACATCATGAACAAGCACTTCCTCTACAGGATCTCCAGGGAAATCTCTAAGGTCCAGTACATACTTTACCTTAATCTCCTCACCTGCACGACGGGAAACATGGCTGTTGTTGTCTTTGATTATTTTGTATACTCCAGAACCAACTGTTCCGTATCCAAGAATTGCTATATTTTTCATAACTTTATCCTTTCGCCAAAGCTGTCTTTTGCTTTGATCATTAACTATCTTCACCTGCGGCCATCCATACTAAATATGCATTCATGAATGGGTCCACATCTCCATCTAAAACTCTATATGCATCACCTGTTTCACAGGCTGTACGAGAATCCTTTACCAATGTATATGGCTGTAAGAAATAGGACCTGATGTGACTTCCAAATCCATTCTCAAAAGCCTCGCCCTTAATACCGGACATCTTCTCTGCATTCTCCTGTTCCTTAAGGAGATAGAGCTTGGATTTCAGCATCTTCATAGCCTGATCCTTATTCTGATGCTGACTTCTTTCATTCTGACACTGAACAACTATTCCAGTAGGAATGTGAGTTATTCTTATAGCCGAGGAGGTTTTGTTGATGTGCTGTCCACCCGCTCCACTGGCTCTATATGTATCTATTCGGATGTCATCATCCGCCACTTCTATTTCAATGGCTTCATCTATAACCGGCAGAACCTCCACAGCACAGAAGGATGTCTGCCTCTTTCCATTCGCATTGAATGGAGAAATTCTTACTAAACGATGAACCCCGTGCTCCGACTTAAGATATCCATATGCATGATATCCTGAAACCTGAAATGTAACCGTCTTAATTCCAGCTTCTTCACCATCTATCAGGTCCAGCAGAGTAAGCTGAAAGCCATGCTTCTCAGCCCATCTGGAATACATTCTATAAACCATGCTTGTCCAGTCACAGGCTTCTGTTCCACCTGTACCGGCATTAATCTTAACTGTAGCATCGTTGGCATCAAACTCACCGGAAAGAAGGGTTTCTATTCTGAAATCCTCAAAGCGCTTGGTGAAGCTCTTCAGAAGTTCGCCTGTCTCAACAACAAGCTCCTCATCTCCGTCCTCTTCCGCCATTTCAATCATGGTTTCCAGGTCTTCGAAGTCCTGACTAATCTCGTTAAAGCTCTCAATAGTATTCTTGAGTCCCTTAATCTCCTTCATGATCTGTCCGGATTTCTGAGCATCATCCCAAAAGCCAGGCTGCTGCATTGCTTCGTCCAGCTCTGCTATTCTTTTTTCCTTGCTTTCTATATCAAGCGAAGCCTTTACTTCTTCAAGAGGCTTTCTGAATTTCTGAAGCTCCAGCTTATACTCATCAAGTTCTAGCACGAAATTATCCTTCCCAGCCACCTAATGGCAGATGACAATTCTTATATTTCTTTCCTGATCCACATGGACACAGGTCATTTCTACCGATCTTCTTAGTCTTATTTACCTTTGGACCCTTCTTAACGCTGTCATCCTTATTTGTTCCGGTAACCTTAGCTACCTGCTCTCTGACAGCCTCTTCCTTTGGCTTAGGAATGTAATGAGTCATGTTGAAGGCTACTCTCTCTCTGATAGTAGCGATCATCTCATTGAACATATCAAATCCAGCAAGCTTGTACTCAACAACTGGATCCTTACCAGCCATACCCTGAAGGCCAATACCCTGACGGAGCTGCTCCATATCGTCAATCTGCTCCATCCACTTCTCATCAACAGCCTGCATAATCATCTTACGCTCGAACTCCTGCAGCTGCTCATCGCTCTCGTAAACAGCCTTACAGAACTCCTCGAAGGCTTCAAGTGCAGAAGTCTGAATACGTTCTTTATATCCAGCAGCATCTCCACGATTAAGCTCTTCCTCAGTAGGATTAATGTCGATAACCTTGTCAGATCTCTGAGGTGGCATTGTCTGAGCAAGCTCTTCCTTAAGACTTGCAATATCCCACTCTTCTGGCTCAATCTCTGTTGAAATGAATCTATCAATGTACTTTCCGATGGTCTCATTTAACATATCACGAACTGTCTCGTGCATGTTCTCGCCATCAAGAACTCTTCTTCTCTCTTCGTAGATAATCTCACGCTGCTCATTGTTTACCTGGTCGAACTCAAGCAGGTTCTTTCTGATTCCATAGTGGTTAGATTCAATTCTCTTCTGAGCTGTCTCTATAGCCTTAGAAACCATTCTGTTCTCAACGATCTCGCCGCCATCTCCACCACTGAGTCTCTTCAGTGTTTCCATAGTTCTCTCAGCACCAAAGAGTCTGAGAAGATCATCCTCAAGTGAAAGATAGAACTTGGATTCACCTGGGTCTCCCTGACGTCCTGAACGTCCACGGAGCTGATTATCTATACGTCTGGACTCATGTCTCTCACTACCGATAACCTTAAGTCCACCAATTTCTTTAACCTTAACTGCTTCTTCAGCAGATATTTCCTTTGCCTTCTTAAGAGCATTCTTTCTCTCTTCATCAGTAGCATACTCAAATTCAATGCCCTCGTCCTTAAGAATCTTCTCGGCCATCTTCTCTGGGTTACCACCAAGAACAATATCGGTACCACGACCAGCCATGTTAGTAGCGATTGTAACAGCACCAAGACGTCCAGCCTCTGCTACTATCTCTGCTTCCTTGTCATGGAACTTAGCATTCAGTACGTTATGCTTAATACCCTTCTTCTTGAGCATCTTACTAAGTGTCTCAGATACCTCTATGTTCGCTGTACCAACAAGTACTGGTTGCTGCTTTTCATGAGCCTCGATAGTTGCGTTTACGATTGCATTGTACTTATCTTCCTTTGTAGCATAAAGGCTGTCTTCCATGTCAATTCTTGCAACTGGTCTGTTAGGAGGAATAACTACAACGTCCATTCCGTAAATCTCACGGAACTCTGTTTCCTCTGTCTGAGCAGTACCTGTCATACCAGCCTTCTTCTCATACTTGTTGAAGAAGTTCTGGAATGTGATAGTTGCGAGAGTCTTGTTCTCTCTGTTAACCTTAACACCTTCCTTAGCTTCCAGTGCCTGATGCAGACCATCGCTGAAACGACGACCTGGCATAACACGTCCGGTAAACTCATCTACGATAAGTACTTCGTTATCTTTGACAATGTAATCCTTATCTCTATGCATAAGAGCATGTGCTCTTACTGCCTGTAACATACAGTGATATTCATCAATATGCTCTGGCTCTGTAAGGTTTGTAATATCCAGATAGTTCTCTATCTGCTTAACACCCTGCTCTGTGAAGACAATGAAATTGTCCTTCTCATTTACAAGGTAATCTCCATCTTCCTGAACCTGCTCGCCCATGATAGCCTGAGCCTTTGTAATCTCAGTTGAGGCTGTACCTCTCTTCATACGCTTAGCAAGGTTATCACATATCTTGTAAAGTTCTGTTGGCTTTCCACCTCTACCAGAAATGATAAGTGGTGTTCTTGCCTCATCAATAAGAATGGAGTCAATCTCGTCGATGATAGCATAGTGGAGACCACGCTGAACCAGCTGCTCCTTGTAAGTAACCATGTTATCTCTCAGATAATCGAAACCAAGCTCATTATTTGTGATATATGTGATGTCTGCTTTATAAGCAGCCTGTCTCTCTTCTTTTGTGTAGCTCTGAAGTACACAGGCAACCTTGAGTCCTAAGAACTCATGTACTCTTCCCATCCACTCCGAGTCACGCTGTGCCAGGTAATCGTTAACTGTAACGATGTGAACGCCTTTTCCTTCCAGTGCATTCAGATATGCCGGCATAGTTGATACCAGTGTTTTACCTTCACCAGTACGCATCTCTGCCAGACGTCCCATGTGAAGAATAATACCACCTATAACCTGTACTCTATAAGGGCGCATGCCAAGTACTCTCCATGCAGCCTCTCTAACTACAGCGAATGCATCTACAAGGATATCATCCAGAGTCTTACCATCAGCAAGAGCAGCCTTGAATTCTTCTGTCTTGGCTCTAAGCTGTTCGTCAGTATAGTTCTCAATACTATACTTCTCCTCCAGATCCATAATCGCATTTACTGTACCATCTATTTTCTTGAGTTCTCGTTCACTATATGTGCCAAAGATTTTGTCCGCAAGTGACATTATTTTTCCTCCGTAGTTAAAATACTCGATTAATATCTATATCAGCATAAAAAACCGCTTTTCTACTATACCACCAAACCCTTATTTCATCAAGCATTTTAGCGATTCTTATGCCCCTTTTTAACAAAAGATTCAGCAAAAAAGGACCTGGCAATAATTTGCCAGGCCCCAAATGAATTATTCGTCTATAAATTTTTAGAATTCAGGTTCAATAAGTCCGTATGTATTACCTTTTCTCTTGTAAACTACGTTTACTTCGTTTGTCTCTGCATTACGGAATACGAAGAAGCTATGTCCTAAAAGCTCCATCTGTACGCATGCATCTTCTGGATACATAGGCTTAACAGCGAATCTCTTACTTCTGATGATCTGAATCTCATCATAATCCTCTGTATCTTCTTCCTCAAGGAATCTATCCTGGAAGTATGCTTTATCCTGATTCTGATCTATAATCTTCTTTTTATATCTGATAACCTGTCTCTCGATTATCTCTGCTACCATATCGATAGAAACATACATGTCATCGCTAACCTGCTCTGCTCTGATGATATGGCCCTTCATTGGTATAGTAACCTCTATCTTCTGTCTCTCCTTTTCTACAGATAGAGTAACCTGTGCATTAGCATCTTCAGCGAAAAACTTCTCAAGTCTTCCAAGCTTATCATAGATTGCCTGCTTTAACCCCTCAGTGACATCGATGTTTTTTCCACTAATCATATAATTCATAGTTTTGTCTCCTTCTCGCTAGAAATACACAAAAATCATAGGATTTCCATGTTTATTAGATTATATCACATCGACTAGTTCCATTCAATTAGTGTTTAAGAACCGACATTTTTTAAAAGTTTGTTAAAAACCACGAAATTTATTTTTTTATTCTGCCCAAAACACGCGTATTATGTTTACCCTTTTAATGTGGATAATGTGGATAACTTTGTTAATAACACCGTTTTAGCGCCTTCCCGAGGGTAGTTATCCACATTGGTTTACAGCGTATTATGTTAATTATTGTCAACCACAAAAGCAATCCTTTGTGCATATTGCACAAAACAGACCGAATTTTCCCAATTTTACGCTTTTGATAAACTAATTAATTATCAAACGTTGTTAATAAAACAAAAACCCCGGAACTTTTGTTCCGGGGCTCATAAGCTTTTCTAATTAGTTATTGATAATTCTAACAGCCTTAACAGGTGTTCTGTAGTTGTAAGATGAAATCTTAATACCATCTCTTGCGTTAGATGCATGTACTACTGAACCACCACCGATGTAGATTGCTACGTGACCAATTCCACCACCATTGCTGTAGAAGAGAAGGTCTCCAGCCTGAAGGTCAGATAAGCTAACCTCTGTACCATATCCTGACTGAGCAGCTGCATTATGTGGAAGTGAATATCCATATGCTGCGTAAACGCTCATTGTAAATCCTGAACAGTCTGTACCACCTGTAAGACTTGATCCACCGTAAACATATGAGTAACCAACGAACTGGCAAGCATAGTTTGCAAGATCAACTCCTGTTGAACCAGCTGGTGCTGCAACTGGTGCAGCTGTTGTAGCCTGTGTTGTTGCCTCTGTAGCAACTTCTGTCTGCTGTGTCTGCTGTGTATTATCTACAGTCTGAGTATTATCAGTCTGCTGTGTTGTTGTAGTTGTTGTTGTAGTTGTTGTTGTCTGATTTGTGTTTGTATTCTGCTGAGTTGTAGTTGTTGTTGTCTGAGTATTAAGTGATGCAAGATATGCAAGCCAAGCTGCGTCAGCCTCTTCCTTAGCCTTTCTATCTGCCTCTGCCTGTTCCTCAACTGAAACGGCTCTTGGGTTGTTGAATGTTACATCAACATATTCACTCTTAACGAATCCTCTAACATCATCGTCGACTGAAAGCTCTGTCCACTCATCGCCAACGCTGTATACATAGTACTCTTCACCTTCTGGTACAAGAGTTACACACTCACTGGATTCATCCTTTTCTTCTCTTACCTTAAGAGTAGCTGTATTGATAACGGCTGTTCTTGCGATACCGTTGTTCTCACACCATATTCCTGCGTCATCGCCGTATGCAAGATACTCATTTGCGATATATCCTACGCAAGTACCAGATTCAATCTTTGTCCACTCTTCGCCAATCTCATCAACGAGGCAGATACCACCTCTATCGAGTACACCGACAACCTCAGCGTCTGGACTAGCTTCTGTTCTGATGTTTACCTTACCCTCTGCTGTAGCAACAGCTCTATCCTGGAACTGTGGATACAGATGAGCATCTGTAGGTGAAGCATCTGTTGAAGTTGCATCTGTTGCAGTAGCATCTGCATCTGATGCTGTAGTAACTTCTGTCTCAGCATATACATCAGCCATTGTCACGATTCCATCTGTAAGATCTGAAACCGGATCCTCTGACTTCTTTTCCTCTAAATATTCTCCGACTTTAATTGATATTCCGACGTTAGAAGAGTCATAATCCTGTCCAGCTTCTACATTTGCAGATATTCCTGATACCGACAAAAGTATGCCTGCTGTAAGAAATGCAGCTACAACTCTCTTTGTAGGTTTATACATTATGTAACCTCCTATGGTCATATAACACACAATATCTTGTGGTTTGTTACGTTTTTTTTACATTTTTGATTAATTTGTTACGAAATTGTTACGCAAACATAATAACACCATGGGCACTGATTGTCAACCTTTAGATTGAAATCATAGGGATTTTGTGCTAATCTTTCCTAGTAATATGCCCATACTTATCGAGAGTATACTCTTTTATGGCAATATTATCAACCTAAATCTTTTATAAAAGTTTACAGCAATTTTATTCACTTATACTAACGAATTAAAATTATTTATATAATAGGAAGAAACTCGGTAAAGTTCTTATGAAAAATCATAATTATCTAACAACATTTCTATCTGTAGCAGCCTGTCGAATGACTAGATGGGGCCTCAGAGTAATGCACCGCGGTGGCACTACCACTCCAGGTCGTGCAGCAATGCTCTTCGATAAGAAGATTCTTGAGGTTGTTTCCAAAGATATGGAAATAATAGTAGTGACTGGTACGAACGGTAAGACTACCACCTGCAGTATGCTTAGAAATGCTCTTCAGGAAAGTGGTATTAATCCACTTTCAAATATTTCCGGAGCCAATCTGCTTACTGGTGTTACTGCTGAATTCACAGCACTCGCTACTCTCAGTGGTAAACCAAAAAGAAAATATGCAATAGTTGAATGTGATGAAGGCGCTCTTAAAAAGGTAGTTCCTCTTATCAAGCCTAAAGTAATAGTAGTAACTAATCTTTTCAGAGATCAGCTGGATAGATATGGCGAGGTTATGCATACATTGGAAGAGATACGAACAGGCGTTAAGCTGGTTCCTGAAACAACACTCTGCCTCAATGCTGATTGTTCTCTTACCGCATCCCTTGCAAATGATGTACCAAATAAAGTCTATTATTACGGAATTGGACAGGGAGCCTGCGAGGATGCAACAAGCGCCGACGAACTTTCCGATGCTAAATACTGTATTAAATGCGGAACGGAGTATGAATACTCCTACCATACATATGCACATCTGGGTGGATTCAGCTGTCCTAAGTGCGGATACAAGAGAATTAAGCCTGATATGGAAGTTTCTTCTATAGAGATAACCGCCAAGGGAAGCGATATAACTATTAATGAAGAAAAAATCCACATTGGTCTTCCAGCTCTCTACAATATTTATAACGGAATAGCTGCTATAGGCGCATACGAAGCCGCAGGCTGGGACAAGAAGAATATAATCTCTTCTCTGGCAAATGTAAGCTCCAGTTTCGGCAGAATGGAAACCTTTACATATAATAATGTAGATATTCAGATGATACTGGTTAAAAATCCTGCAGGATGCAACCAGTCTCTCAGCTATCTTTCTTCACTTGGAGAGGACTATGTAGCAGTATTCTGTCTGAATGATAAGACTGCTGACGGTCATGATATATCCTGGATCTGGGATGCAGACCATGAAAAGGTGGCACAAGATCCACATTGCAAGAAGATATATGTTTCTGGCACCAGAGCCACAGATATGCAGGTAAGACTTAAATATGCAGATGCTGGAGAAGAAAAGATTACATTAATAGAAGATAATAATAAGCTGCTAGAAGCAATGACCAGCCATAATCTCCCTGTTTTCATACTGCCTAACTATACATCTATGCTTAGTCTCAGAGCTGTAGTAAGCGCAGCCACAGGAAAGAAAGAATTTTGGAAGGATCAGAAGGTATAATGTCAGAACGAAAGATTAAAATTGCACATATGTTTCCTGAGGTCCTTAACCTTTACGGAGACAGGGGAAATATAATCTGCCTTAAGAAGCGTCTTGAGTGGCGCGGAATAGACTGCGAAATAAATGAAGTTAAGCTGGGAGATCAGCCTGATCTTACTCAGTATGACCTGTTTTTCATAGGTGGAGGACAGGATTTCGAGCAGGAGGTTCTCCTGAACGACCTGAAAGCAGGAAAAGGCGATAACATTAAAGCCGCTATCGAGGATGGAAAGACCTTCCTAGTTATCTGCGGTGGTTATCAGATGATGGGACATTATTATGAAACCAAGGAAGGCGAACGCATGTCATTCCTTGGCGCTGTTGATTTCCATACCATCGGCGGCGATGTCCGTATGATTGGAAACTACGCTTTCCGTCTTCCTGAAGAAGCCGGAGGTACAGATATAGTAGGATTCGAAAACCATAGTGGAAGAACTTACCTGGGTGAAGGAACAAAGCCACTAGGTACTGTTCTCAGCGGATATGGTAATAACGGTGAGGATAAAACCGAAGGAATACATTATAAGAATCTTTATGGTTCTTACAGCCACGGCCCTATTCTTCCAAAGAATCCTGAATTTGCTGACCATCTCATTAGCAAGGCTCTTGAGCACAAGTATGGCTCAGGCGAACTCGAGCCACTGGCCGATGCCTACGAGAAGGCAGCGCATGACCACATCTTAGAAAAGGTTCTTAATGGAACCATGAGTGGAGACTGATAATGGAAATAGAAACTAAACTTCTATCTGACAGTAGTCAGGATATTGATATAGCAGCTGACATTCTAAAAAATGGCGGTCTTGTTGCATTTCCTACTGAGACGGTTTATGGACTGGGCGGTAACGCCTTGAATCCTTCCGCTTCACAGCACATCTATGCAGCAAAGGGACGCCCATCTGATAATCCGCTTATAGTTCATATTGCGGATACTGCCGCCGTTTACGAGCTGGCAGAAAATGTTCCGGACATAGCAAAGACTCTTATGGAGGCCTTTTGGCCGGGACCTCTAACAATAATACTCCCAAAGAAAGAAATAGTACCAGATGCAACAACCGGCGGTCTTAAGACCGTGGCTATTCGTATGCCTTCCCACCCTGCTGCACTGGAGCTGATAAAGAAAAGCGGCGTTTATATTGCCGCACCATCTGCGAATACATCTGGCAGACCATCTCCTACCACGGCGGAGCATGTTATAACGGACCTAAATGGCAAAATAGAGGCGGTAATAGATGGAGGTGCAGTCGGAATAGGAATAGAGTCTACTATTGTTGATCTCACCGGAAAGGTTCCTACTATATTAAGGCCAGGATTTATCACAAAGAAAATGTTGGAACATCTTATAGGAAAGGTTCAGGTAGACCCTACTCTCACTCATCCAGATCCAAATATGAGGCCACTGGCACCTGGAATGAAGTATACTCACTACGCTCCCGCCGGAGAGTTATATATAGTAGAAGCTGCTAATGTTCCTGAAAAAATCAACGAATTATATAGGAAGAAAAAATTTGAAGGATTTAGAGTTAAAATACTTGCACCACAGGAGCACGCCCACTATTATGATGATAAAGACGTTATAATAGTAGGAAGTACTACTGACGGAATAACCGTTTCAGCAAGACTTTACAGCGCTCTTAGAGAATGCGACGATCTCGGGGCAGAATACATTTATAGCGAAAGCTTTAAAGATTATGAAATAGGTGGTGCAATAATGAACCGTCTACTAAAGGCGGCAGGTCATAAAGTTATTTATATTTAAAGGAGGACATTATGAAAATAGTAATCGGCAGCGATCACGGCGGATACGAGCTTAAGCAGGAGGTTATGGACCACCTGAAAAAAAGAGGAATTGAAGTAGTAGATGTAGGATGCTACAGCGCGGAATCCTGCGATTATCCTGTATATGCAAAGCCTGTAACAGAGGCTATTCAAAGTGGAGATGCAGACCTGGGAATCCTGATCTGCGGAACTGGAATTGGAATGTCAATGGCGGCTAATAAAGAAAAAGGTATCAGAGCAGCACTGTGCCATGATACTTTTTCAGCAAAAGCCACAAGAGAGCATAATAATGCAAATATACTCTGCATGGGCGCTAGAGTTGTAGGTCCTGGACTTGCACTTATGATAATCGATACATTCATCGATACACCTTTCTCAAATGATGAAAGACACATTCGAAGAATCAGCTATTATTCATAAGATAGTCCGATTTAAAGCTCTGAAAGAGTCTGAAGAGCTGTATCAGAGATTATCTTCTCAAAATGCTCTTCTATATAATATCTGGAAGCGTAGCTCTGTCTGAAGGCTGTACCAAACTCTCGGAGCTGTCTTCCTACCAGTAAAAATTCATTTTCGGTATTTCTATTTCTTGTAAATACCAGATAATAGAGGCCATCTTCCTTATTTTTATAAAGGGAGTTATCGCTGTCATAAAAGTTTTCAAACAGCTTTGAAACCTCTATAAGCTTGTCCATATTATCAAATGTATAGATACCATAAAGAGGAATGGATTCCTTGGCTTCAGCCTTCTTTGGCTGTTCGTCTACGGAAGGAAATTCCTCTTCTTTTTCTTCTCTCTTAAGACCTTCCTTAATCTTTCTCATCATCTCATAACGAGGATCAAGGGTCTCGCCCTCAGCCAGTTTAGTCACAACAAAAACAAGACAATCCTGATCTACCTGCATTGCCTCTATGACGATGGATGTATCATCCGTCTCAAAGTCATAGTCATTCTTTGCAACTTCCATGAGCTTTCTGAGAAATCCCTCAGCCTTATCACTTCTTTTGCCAATCAGATCCGTGATTGTCAGATCGTACTCTTCAAGGTCATTTTTCCAAAGAGTAAAGGATATTTGGTTGTCACTTAATTTCTCTATTTTCATATCATTATCCTTTAGTGACTTTTTTTGATTATTAGTATTCTAACATATATTCTGTATTTTTACAGTGAAAATTTAATGTAACGGCAAATCATCAAAATTTTGTATTGCAATGAGTAGTATCGTTTGATAAGATGATTCTTGAACATCAAACTTTTAAAAACGTTACAGATTATTTTTCGACGGCGTAATTTTTTTGACGAACAAAAAAACCATCCCATTAATTTGGGATGGTTTTACTTTTTGTATTAAGATAATACTTAACCTTCTTCTATAGCTCCAACTGGGCAGTTGCTAGCGCAAGCACCACAAGAGATACATGAATCAGCATCGATATTGAACTGTCCATCTCCCTCAGAGATAGCACCAACTGGGCAGTTGCCAGCACATGTTCCACATGAGATACAAGAATCATTGATTACGTATGCCATAGCTATAATCCTCCTTTAATTAAATAAATAAGCTAAGCGAAGTATACTACAGCAGTACTCGGTTAGCCAACACAAACTTTAATTCCAAAATACCTCTAGATATCCATGTCCACGCTGACCGAATAAACTTCTCTCTTACTAAGGCCTCGGTCTGAAGCAACCTTCTTTACGGCCTCTTTCTTATCAACACCCTGTTCGATATAGTATCTGATGTGTTCCTCTATGCTCATACCCTCCCATTTAGCTCTTTCCTCTGCTTCCTGCTCGGCATATGACTTTCCTGCAATAACCAGGACATATTCACCACGCGGCTGGTTTTCCTCAGCCTCGTAAAACGTAATCGCCTCACCAATAGTTGTCTTTTTAAAGCTTTCGTGCTTCTTGGTTATTTCCTTGCAAATAGAGATGCTTCTCTCATCTCCCAGGGTCTTCCTCAGGAGCTCCAGGGTTTTCTTTAATCTATGAGGCGCCTCATAAATGACCATAGTTCTGGTTTCTTTGTTCAGCTCCTCCATCACTCTGGCACATTCCTTTTTATCAGTTGGAATAAAGGCCTCAAAGGCAAACCTTCTTGTATCCTGACCCGATGCTATCAGCGCATTAACGCCAGCCACCGCTCCAGGAATAGGCACCACTTGAATTCCCTCTTCATGACACATCTTAACCAGGACTTCTCCAGGATCTGAAATACCCGGAGTACCTGCATCTGTTATCACAGCCACATTTTGTCCCTGACGAAGCTTCTCAATAAGAAAATCCGCCTTATCGAACCTGTTAAATTCATGATAACTGGTCATTGGAGTTTTTATTTCAAAATGGTTTAGCAGTTTTATACTATTTCTGGTATCCTCAGCAGCTATCAGGTCCGCTTCCTTCAGAATGCGGATAGCCCTGTAGGTCATATCCTCCAGATTACCTATAGGAGTTGCAACCAAATATAATATTCCTGACATATCACTTCTCCTTACCGTAATAACGAAGCAGTTCCTCAGTATAGTTTCCCTCATTATCATAAACAGCCAGAGTAGGAAGGATTCTGCACTCTCTTCCCGCCTCTTTAACCCCCTCTATAAGAACGAGGTTTGGTTCTTTATCAACAGTCGGCTGAACCAGCTGCATACGCTTTGGCTCCAGCCTGTACTTAACCATCATTTCCATTATTTCAGGAAGCCTGGATGGGCGATGCACCATGGTGAAGGTTCCATTTGTCTTTAGTAGATACGAAGCCGCCGAGACAACATCTTCAAGACTGGCACTAACCTCATGCCTCGAAATATAAATAGTGTCGCTAGGATTCTTGAGCCCTGAATTCTCTTTCATATAAGGTGGATTAGATGTGACCGCCCCAAACTGCGCTGGTTTAAACATCTCTCGAACCGCCTTTAAGTCACCCTGCAGGATATTCACCTTCTCTGTGACCTCATTCATCTCCACACTTCTCCTCGCCATATCCACCATATTTTCCTGAATCTCAAGTCCAGTCCAGGACTGGCCCTTTGATTTAGCCGCCAGAAGAAGAGGAACTATTCCCGTTCCAGTTCCAAGATCTATAACATCTGCTTTAGAGGATATCCTTGCAAAGTTTGCCAAAAGAACCGCATCCATACCAAAACAGAAACAAAATGGGTTCTGTATAATACGGAACCCATTTATTTCTAGATCATCTATTCTTTCATTCTCTTTTAAGATTACATCAATCATCGTTAAGCTTCGAACGTCCTTCTTCTCTCTCTAAAGCCTCAAGAGCAGCCAGTTCCTTATCTTCACTAGTCTGGTTCTTATCCTTCTTATGCTTCTTACGAGGTTTAAACTTAAGTTCTTCTACCTTATGCTCTTCAGCTGTCTTGTTGCCTTCCTCATCTGTAATGATTATACGAACTGTCTGCCTCATTACATTTACAGAATCAACCTTTCCGACAACACCCTCAGGAGTAGTTGCATTATCGCCAACCATAGGCATCTTAGCATTCAGATACTCGTAAGCATCCTGCTCATGCTTCAGACAGCACATAAGTCTTCCACAAACACCAGATATCTTTGTAGGATTCAGAGAAAGATTCTGCTCTTTAGCCATCTTGATAGAAACAGGGATGAACTCAGAAAGATAACTATTACAGCAAAGTGTTCTTCCGCACATTCCAATGCCACCACAAAGCTTAGCCTCGTCTCTTACACCAATCTGTCTAAGCTCTATTCTTGTTTTGAATACTGAAGCCAGGTCACGAACAAGGTCTCTGAAATCTACTCTTCCATCTGCAGTGAAATAGAAAAGCACCTTGCTTCCATCAAATGTATACTCCGCAGAGATGAGCTTCATCTCCAGGTTGTGCTCTTTGATCTTCTTCTCGCAAGTAACAAATGCATCCTTAGACTTTTGTTTGTTCTTCTCGTAATTCTTTCTATCCTCATCATTTGCGATTCTGAGAATAGGTTTAAGACCGTTTATTCTCTTAGGGTCTTCTATTTTTCTTCTGCCCTGAACGCATTTACCATATTCAACGCCTCTGGCAGTCTCCACTATAACCTCTGTTCCAACCTGAACATAGAAATCCTGTGGATCGAAAAAATATATTTTGCCATTAGGTCTGAACCTAACGCCTATAACTTCCTTCATTCTAGCTAGTTGCTCCTTCTGATGAATTAAAACTCTTTAAGAGACATGATGAGAAGTTTCATAATGTCTTCCATTCGAGCTTTGGCATTTATTCTTTCCTTTGCAGATTCGATAGCCTTCTGCTTATCCTCAAGCTCATTAAAGGAAAGATATTTTGCCTGATCTTTGATAATTGAATACTGTTCCTTGAAGAGAATCTTATCTGGATTTCCAGTAACCTTTAGTACAAGAATATCTCTGTACCACATCATCATAAGATCAAGATAATCATTTATATTCATTTTATAAGCAGTACATCTTTGAATAGCCTCGGAAATATCTTCCATAGTCATATCGCAGATATTTGCCTGAAGATCAATAACTGACTTAATGAGGTTCTCATAGTCCTCATTTGTAGCAAGCAGCACAGCCTTTCCAAGATTACCCTGAGCGTACTCAATAGCAAATTCAGCCTTCTGCTCATCTACGCCATATTTCTCTACCAGATAATCGTGAATATCCTTTTCCTTAACAGGCTTTGTAGTAATAGTTATACATCTTGATCTGATAGTTGGAAGCAGTTTTTCAGGCTGTGTAGTTATAATAATGATAATTCCATACTCAGGTGGTTCCTCGATAGTCTTAAGGAGTGCACTTTCAGCTTCCTCAGACATCTTCTCAGCTTCCTTGATGATATATATCTTATACTTACTACTGTAAGGCTTGATATCCATGGTGTTTACAACCTGCTCACGGATTGTCTTTACAGAAAGAGTTTGTTCAATACCTCTATCTACAACAAGTATATCCGGATGGTTGCCACTTTCAGCCTGCTTACATGACTTACAAGAACCGCATGATTCAGATCCACCCTCTTCGCATTGCAGAGCTTTCGCAAAAGCCTGAGCAAGTGAATACCTTCCACTTCCCTCTTCACCAGCAATGATATAAGCGTGGTTAACGTGATCCGTTTCAATACTACTTCTGAATCTACTTATTATATCTTCATGTCCTATTATTTTATTAAAATCCATAAGCAGTTACCTCAATAAGTGTTTTACCTCACCTTTTATAATACCACAGATTTCATCTATAGGTAAAGTTGCATCAATAGTTTTTATTCGGTCTGGGAACTTTGCGGCAAGGCTTCTATAGCCCTCTGCAACCTTCTTATGAAATTCAAGGCTCTCCAGTTCCATACGGTCCAGCTCCTTCTGATCCTTCTTTCTGCTTATGCCTATCTCCGCAGGCAGATCCAGCATAAAAGTAACATCTGGCATATAATCTCCGATTGCCACCTTGTTTATCTCATAGACAGTATCAACACCAAGACCTCTGGCCATCCCCTGATATACAAGAGATGAATCCACAAATCTGTCACTGATAACAGCCGTTCCATTATCGATAGCTGGTCCAACAACCTCTGCAATAAGCTGCGCCCTTGCGCTTGCATAGAGCATCATCTCTGTTACAGGAGACATCTCAGTAAAATCCTTGTTGAGAATAATTTCTCTGATTGCCTCACTAATAACAGTTCCGCCTGGCTCTCTGGTAATAAGAACGTTATAGCCTTCCTTTTCCAGATACTCCTTAAGACGGCTTATCTGTGTTGATTTTCCAGATCCATCAGGACCTTCCATTGTTATGAAAATTCCTCTGCTCATATCTACCTCCGGCTGCTCACCGTTCTTTCCGCGCCCTAATCTCTTAATTAGGCGAATCAAGCTCACCATTCATAAACTTAACAACTCTATCTGCAATCTCTGCATCTTCTATAGGATAAGGCTGCCAGTTATTCGTACTTCCTGTATAAACATAGCAAGGTATAATCTGTTCATCCTTACTGTTAACGGTGTACTCAATTCCGTCACTATGAATGTTCAAAGTATATTTATAAATGATAGTTCTGTTTGAACCCGGATGGTCATTCCCACCGAAGCAAAAATTACCAAGGGAATAAACAATATCAACACCGTTATAGTTTTCTCTCTTCTGGAGGACATGTGGATGTGCTCCAAGAATAAGGTCCGCTCCATTATCCACCAGCATATGGCATGCCTGAACCTTCCAGTCTTCTGGCTGATACTCACCCTCTACTCCACCATGGAAAAAGATGATCTGGAAATCACTATTTTCCTTTGCCAGCTCAAGATATGGGAGAATGCCCTCTGCCTCTTCATAGTAATAATATGAAACGCAGACAACGCCAATCTTATAACCCTCTTTTTCATAGTAAATAATCTTATCTCTGAAGCCCCACTCAACTCCGGCCGCATCCAGCGCTGCCTTAGTATCCTCAAAAACCTCAGGACCATAATCATTTGTATGGTTATTATTTATAGTAACCGCCTCTATATTGTTGTCAGAAAATACAGATGCAAAACTTGATGGAGACTTGAACCAGTAATTAGTTCCCTCACCCTTATCTCTAGGCGCTACAGAACTATCAGAAAATGTATTCTCACAATTTGCGATGGTAATGTCATCTCCCTCGAAATACTGTCTTACACCATCAAAGAAATATGTGGTTGGTGCATTTGACTCGTACCAGAGAAGTGTTCCATAGGAATTATTCTCCAGGTTGGTTGCCATACAACAGTCTCCGACAAAAGTCATTTCTATGCTGAAATCTTTAGGAGACGCATCTGTGACTGAAGCATCCGTGGAAGATGCATCCGATGCCGAAGCAATAAGTTTTTCCAGATCGTCGACTTCCTGTTCTACCACCTTTTTGTCTTTCGACTTATCTGTTTTATTATTCTTCTTATTCAGTTTCAGTACGCCTGTTAAACTTAGAATAAGAAGAATCACCATAATAAGGAGGAGACCCGTAACCACTGCTATAATAGCCTTCAGTTTTCTGACCTTCCTCTCTCTTTCAAGCCTTCTTCTTTTTGATGCTTCGTTCATCTTACGAAGCTTTTCTGCTCTTTCTCTTTCGTTCATACTATACCGCTCTGGCTACAAAAACCTGTTTAGCCAGTCCCTTTTCTTCAATCTTTTGTTTTGTATTCTCGGCTGTATCTGCGTCTTCAAATACTCCAAAGACTGTCGGGCCGCTTCCGCTCATCATGGTATTTATGGCGCCACCATCCATCATTTCTTTTTCAAGTATTCCAATCTCTTCATGGTTCCTTGAGGTAACATATTCCAAAACATTTTTGAAAAGATCAGTTACCCCTTTAAGATTCTCAGAATAGATTGCATCCACCTGACCATCTACATCCGGATGCTTAATCTTCTCTTCGCTTTCTACCAGCTTGTCATAACCGCCATAGGCTTCCGCTGTTGAAACCGAAATATTTGGTTTTGCAACAAGGAAATAACATTTTGGAAGAGCTGGTAACTGTGTAAGTTTTTCACCAATTCCTTCTGAAAGAGCAGTTCCTCCCATAATGCAATAAGGAATGTCCGCTCCAAGAGTAATACCCATATCCATAAGGTCCTGATCCAGAATATTCAGCTCATAAAGCTCATTTATTCCCCTGAAGGTTGCAGCCGCATCACTGCTTCCACCCGCAAGGCCAGCCGCTATAGGAATATTCTTGGTCAGAGTTATCTTAACTCCGGCCTCTGGATTCTTCTTCCAAACATATTTTTCCAGGAGAAGCTTTGCAACCTTATATATCAAATTATCCTCATTTAAAGGAACAACTCCAAGCTTATCTGTTGTTTCTGACGCCGAAGCCTCACTACCCTCATTCTGCTGTGAGTTAAGTAAAACCTCTATCTTTCCATTTTCGTTTTTTTCAAAGGTCAGTTCATCTGCAATGTCCAGCGATTGCATTACCATGCGCACCAGATGATAACCATCCTCACGCCTGCCAACAATATCCAGACTGAGATTTACCTTAGCATATGCTTTTTTCTCTACTACATTCCCCATACTCTTCTCCCTATGAACAAAAGAGTCTATTTGTCTAATACCAATATTAATTACTCCGAAATATCAAGAAGCTCCAGGAACTCTGGATAAGACTTCCTTATACACCAAATGTCATCTATATCTACCTTCTTTTTCAGAATAACTGATAGAAGGATCGCACACATTGCCATTCTATGGTCATGGTAAGAGCTCAACTTTATTGGCTCTTCCAGCTCCTTATTTGAAGGGTTTTCATACTCGTAAACAGTAAGAGTATCATCTGTCTCTTCAGTTCTTACTCCGATTGCAGATAGCATTTCGCGAGTTGCCTTTACTCTGTCGGATTCCTTTATTCTTAGTCTCGAGATTCCGGTAAATATAATCTTCGCAAATTCGAAAGGTGCAACCATGGCCATATAAGGCGTGATGTCCGGAATATCAGAACAGTCCCATGTCACCTCTGCAGGACTGTCATCCGAGTCCACAAGTTCAAGGAAATCAATGATTGCTCTGTCTCCCTGTCTGGAATCCGAGTACAGATTTCCAACTGTTATATCAGACCATCTCTTCATGCAAAGCAGAAATGCGCCGTTACTCCAATCCCCTTCCACCTTGAATTCAGGGATCACACGATTTTTATCATTTCCAGCAAGACTACCAGCCTTAGGATAGAAGGCCTTTCCATCCTTTTCGACAGGGCAACCATATTTCTCTAATGTATGCTCCGTCAGTCCAATGTAGTATTTAGAACTCATCTCAGAAATAACATTAACAGAGCTTGGTTTATCAAGAATAGAAAGCGCAATCAGAAGCCCCGAAATACTTTGCGAGGAACGACTTCCATCTATAAAGTATTCGCCAGATGTCATCTCGCCTGTCACTTTAATAGACCTTGTTTCTGAATTCTTCACAACCATCAGCCCATGTGGCTTAACTGCTTCCTGCAGCTCATCTATTGGTCTGTCAAAAAGACGACCAGCCGTTTCAAAGACAAGACCACTTAGTCCATAGCGTTCTCTTCCTTCACCCAAAAGAAACGCTGCGACAATCGGAATAAGAAGCCTTAGAGTAGAACCACTCTCATTACAGAAAAGATGAAGGAACCCATCCCCATCTATTTTTCCTTCAGGGACATTTCCTTCCATAACTTCGTGAAGACTCTTAAGAATACCCTTCGTCGCCTTTATATCGTCGCTATCTCCCTCGAGGCATCCCAAATGCTCATAATTACCACATAAAAAACTAACAATAAGTTCTCTGTGATAGATAGACTTCGACGGAGGTGCTTCTATATGAAAATCAAGATTTGAATTTTTAAATGTTACTACCATAATTCTCTTCCTTTATCCCTTGCAATTATACGAAAAAAAATGCCACCTCTCAACAAGGAATTTTCTTCCCTGTATCAAGTGTGGCATATTAATCTAATAATTAAAACTGATTAAAGTTATCACTGAATGACCGCTTAAGTGTATCCTCCGGATTCTGCTGTTGTGCGTACTGACTTGGATCCTGCATCTGGCTCTGAGCATACTGACTTGGGTCCTGAAGTGACTGTCCATACTGTTCTGGGTTCTGTGGTGCCATAGGTGCTGGCTTTGGTCCACGTCCCTTCTTGAGAGTAACTACAAGGATTATAATACCGATGATGAAAAGGATTGCACCAACGATCATTATGTACTTACCCTGTCCGAATACTCTGTTCTGAATATAATATTCTGAACCGTACTTTTCTATCTCTTCATCAGTAAATCCACCGCTCTTCATGAAGTCTACAAAGTAACCATAGTCTTCCTTTGTCATCTTCTGTATCTTACCCTTAAAGTGAACAACTGTCTCTGTATTGTCTCTCTTACCATCAATCATATCGAAGGTTTCATCTGTCTGCTTATCCATTTCACTGATGGTATCTTTGTTAGAAACATCTATTCCCACATATCCTTCTTCGCCAACTGGAATTACATAGCGGTAACTTGTTCCTGTTGTACGTCCATTTTCTTTTGTATCAATCTGCTCGAAAGGTCCGTAATTATAGTAGATATCACCCTCTACAATAGCACCCTTCTGAACCTGGTCTTCAGTCATTGTATTGTAATCAATAGGAGTCTTGTTTGAATCAATAAAATCCAGCAGTCCTAGTACGAAAAATATCGCACCACCGACAATCAAAACAATAAACAACTTAAGCAATCTTGAATTAAAAATCTGTTTCATTAGTATCCTCCACCTATAACTTGTTGTCTTCTTTCATCAACAGCATTTACCATGCTTTGAAAATTATTTGTAACGGCATTTGCAAAATTATCATTAAATCCTCTAAGGAAATATGGGGCTCTGCCGTACATTTCTTGAATTATTTCATCTCCCTGCTCCTGCGATTTCAGATTGAGCATTTGCTTCCTTTTATTCCTATCATAAATGACAAGCTGATAGGAAGTAGAAGTTCCGGCAGGTATTATTCCATAAACTGTATGTTTTGTTTTTGTTACCTGAACGTAAACCCAAACGAATACATTATAAGGAATTACGATGGTTCCCGGAATATTACAGGATACCAGATGCTCCGTTCCGACAAAGTAATCACCAATCTGCTTGGCTGTTGACATGTCCCTGTCCAGAAGCTCTTCCAGTATGCCGTAACTCTTAATACTCTTCTTAATGTTCTTCTTATATCCACCAGAGAAGAAGTAGATGATCATGATTATTCCTGAGATGAATAATACTAAACCAACTATCATATAGAAGAGATTATTCTCTCCCTCATTGTCCACAATGAGTCCCCAAGGTGTTTCAAGACGGTAAGTTAAATATATCAGATTATAATCCTCAACCTCATAACCCGAAGCCTCTATATAGTCTCTCAGATATCTCTGCTCAGAGGTGCTCATTTCGACCATATAGCCTTTACCAGAAAGATAAACATCTGAAAGATCATCTCTCTTTCCATCCAGATAATCATAGGTCTCATCACAAATCTGCTCGGCCTTGTCCAGGTCCTTATTTCTTACATAGAATCCAAAGTACTCACCATCATTTGTATTCGTTAAATAGTATCTTCCAGAATCATCTGATGCGAAATAATCAAACAAGATGTTATTATCACAGGTAAACCATTCGCCTTCTTCATAGGAAGAACTTTGGGATTCAAACAGATCAGGTTCGTCAATGAACAGATAATGAAAAAGATCATGGCCAACGCCGAACGTAATTCCTACGCCTATCAGCATCAGCATAATGCCTCCGATGATATACACCTTGCCGGCACTTTTCTTCAGCTTTGAATAAATTGCATCCATAATACAATCCTCCCCCCTTAACTACTTTCGTAAAAAAAGGCTTGTATTTGACATTCCAAATACAAGCCATAAATGAGAGGCGACAGCAGGATTCGAACCAGCGATCAGGGAGTTGCAGTCCCATGCCTTACCACTTGGCTATGTCGCCATAATATAAATATTTTTAAAGCTCCCCGAGTTGGGCTCGAACCAACAACCCTTCGGTTAACAGCCGAATGCTCTACCATTGAGCTATCGAGGATCGTTTCAAGGTTATTTGAAAAATTCTAACCTGATCGGAGATGGAGGGATTTGAACCCTCGCGCCGCGTTAACGACCTATACCCTTAGCAGGGGCACCTCTTCAGCCACTTGAGTACATCTCCTAACTGAATTATTATATGCCCTTTTCAGCTTAACTATAGTACCATTTTGATATTTCTATGTCAAATCCTTTTTTCTAATAGCTTCTAATTGCCTATTACTATATATTTTAATAAACTAAAGTTTACTAGATCAGTGATGTGAAAAGCATCATAAGTAATGTAATGGTCACCATGCTGACCATTGTAGTAACTGTAATTGCTTTGGAGAGGAGCTCTGTATCCTCTCCAATTTTTTCGGACTGAATGAGTGGCAGATTGCCTACCGGCATTGCCGCCATAAGGCAGAAGCCAAGTACTGTTACGTCCTTGCATCCAATTCCGCGGAGTACAAAGAACATTGCTATCGGAAGGAGCACAAGCCTGATAACAATGTACCCCCATAGCCTAATTTCTTTAAAACCTGTTGTTACATCTGACCTCGCAATGGATACTCCAAGAAGTACCATAGACAAAAATACTGTAGCATTTCCAATATAACTAATACTGCTACTGATCAGTGGTGGTGGAGTTATCTTAAACCAGCATACAAGAAGACTAAGCACCGCCATAATGGTTCCGGGACTTAGAACATGCCTCAGATTTATCTTCTCTTTTCCACTACTGAGAATTGTTATTCCATGGGTATAGAAAAGAAGGCTGTACATAACGTTACAAACAATTACATAGAGGATGGCATTTTCCGGCAGGATTGCTCTTGCAACGGGAATTCCGATAAAGCCAACGTTTGTATAAACAGTCATTAGATTGTAGAAACACCTTTTATCTTTTTCTACTTTAAGGATGAATGGAAGGATTGCTCCTAAAACCACAAGACCAATGTAGAATATTGCTCCAAGTATAATTGCTATTAAAAGATCCTTATGACTTGCGGTCACATTTCCCGAAAGGATGGATGCAAGTATAAGGGCTGGATTACAGATATCCATTACTATTACGGATATCTTCTGAGATACCGTGTTATCAACAACTTTTTTCTTATATAAATAAATACCAATCGCAACCAGGATTATAATAACTCCCATTTGCTGTAAAACTACAACTGTACTCATTGTAAAACTATACTTCCTAATCTAACGAATAATACTTTCCGCATTATATCATCTTTTGATCTTCAAGGTACTTAAAAAATCCTTCACAACCTTCTATAACATCTCTGTATGTTGTTTCAAAATCTCTTGTATACCATGGATCTGCAACACTTCCGGGACGATTTGTGTAGTCCATAAGAAGAGAGATTTTCTGTCCTCTTCTAGCCTCTGCACTATCAAAACCCTGTGAGGTTTCATCTGCCTTCAGGATTCTTCTCATCCACTTTAAGTTCAGATCATCCATTCCGATTATATAATCATAATCGTTATATTCGGACTGAATAAGCAGCTGAGCTCTCTTGCCTTTGCAGGAAATGCCATGCTCAGCCATCTTCTCCTTAGCTGGTGGATACACCGGATTACCGTGTCCATTCCAAATCTCATCAGTATGTGTGGCACGAGACTCAATGTGGAACTTATCCTCCACACCCTTTCTCTTTACCAAATCTTTAAAAACAAACTCACACATTGGGGATCTACAAATATTGCCCCAGCAGACAAATAGTACATTTATCATTAGATATTTCCCTCATATTTTACATTAGTTAACCATTCAGCAGCATCAACAATCCGTATACCCTCGTGATTATATTCCGGTTGGTATGTTCTAGCAATCAACATCTTTGGATATGCATCTCCTATTTTCAATAAAGGAGCTACTTCTCTCTCAAAAGTCTTTTGTTCACTTATATCATATGATACCTGGATATATATTCTATCGCCTTGACTCATGGCAACAAAGTCTATTTCTTTATCTCCTGCTACTCCTACATATATTTCATATCCACGTCTTATCAACTCCACTGCAACTATATTTTCAAGCACATGACCATAATCCATGTTTTTTGTTCCAAGTCGTGCATATTTAAAACTATGATCCGACAGATAGTATTTATCTTCGGATCTTAGATATTTTTTTCCTTTAATATCATATCTACGAACACGATAAAACGCATATGCTTTACATAGATAATCAATATACTTACCAACCGTTTTATGATCAGCCTTTGTCTTATTACTCGCCAAAGAATCTGATATTGAACGGACTGAAATCAAATTTCCAATATTATCCATCATAAAATCAAGAAGGACATGAAGCAAATGTTCATTTCGAATACTATACTTCTTTATAATATCTCTAACAACCAAAGCATTTAACACTTCGTCATTAATATATCGATATTTCTGATTACTATTCTTATACAAATATGATCCGGCCATTCCACCTTCAGTAATATATTTTGTCAAACTGTCATTCACTTTTTCCGATGGGAAATAGGCCAGATATTCCTCAAATGAAAATGGCATTATATGAATCTCATATGTTCGTCCTACAAATAATGTAGCCAAATCGCTACTTTGCAAAAATGCGTTTGAACCGGTAACATATATATCAAATTTTTCTTTCGAGTGAAGACTATTTATAGCCTTTTCAAAGTGCTCACACATCTGTATTTCATCAATCAACACATAATTATTTTCACCGGTAATATATTGTGATTCAATGTAGTCTTCTAACGCATGATACTCAAGTAGATTTTCAAACTCAGTAATATTGTAATTTACATGTATTACATTTCCTGATGGATCAGATTCCTTAATCAACTCAGTCAAAGCATCCATGATTTTGGACTTGCCACATCTACGTATTCCGGTTATCACTTTAATATCAGGAATACCAATTAATTCGGCAATCTCATTTAGATATTTGACTCTTTTTATTAGTTTCATTCCATCACCTCCACGATTATAATACATTCTCTATTCCCCAAATTCAACATTTTTTTATTTTTGGGGAATAAGGTACCTTTTCCTAACCGTCATCAAAATATCCTTTCCCAATTTATATTGAGAAAGGATATTAAAGGATCTGGACTCATTCAATAGTTAACTCTTACAAAAAGGTGCACACAAGGTGCAAATCAACATTATTATTCTTCGGAAACACCTATTTACAAGGATTAGAAAACAAATATCCTATACTGCCCCAGCAGACGAAAAGTACTTTTATCATTTTTACATTTTCCTCTTTTCATTCCGTCATTCGTAGTATTACCGTAGTAGAAGTCTTGTTCATTTGCCACGGTATGCCCCAAAAACTGCTCAAGGGGGTTTCAGTTTTGATATCGTATCTGCTGTTCTTTGATCATCGGATACCGAATCAATGCTTCTCCGTCTGTTGCCTCTTTGTTCATATCTACGGCTGTAATCTGAGAATTCTCATATGTTCTGTAATAGTAAATTCCCCGATCCATGTTACAACAAGAAGAATATACGGTTATCTCATATTTTCCTTCGCCTAGACAAACACAGCCTCTTTGTTGCTCTACGGACCCCAGAATGTGGAAAAACTGGCTTACGCTTTCCTCCTCCGAATTGCCGGAAACTGAAT
>Ga0247608_10000162_pt1 | contig 124999 bp, 74 predicted proteins | sample 176DNAGHGlowgp2_FD_193490 | JGI IMG/M metagenome (GOLD analysis project Ga0247608, IMG submission 193490) | Sheep rumen microbial communities from Palmerston North, Manawatu-Wanganui, New Zealand - 1766 DNA GHGlow gp2 | ecosystem: Host-associated > Mammals > Digestive system > Stomach > Rumen ...
TCCTCAAAACCACGGACAAAACCGTGGCGGAAATAGCTTACGCCGTAGGTTTTGCCACGCCGTCCTATTTCTCCAAGTGCTACAAGGAACTCTTTGGCCGGCAGCCCGGCGAGGTGCGGTAGTTTTTGGATAGAAAAATTTGTGATTCTGAGAATTATTCGTATCTTTGCAGTCCATTTTTTGAGATGACCGCTAAGCTCTGTCAAGACCTGCCGCAAAGGGCAGGCGCTTACGGCCCAAACTTTTAACAAGTTTTTGTACAATGTACGCAATCGTAGACATTGCAAGTCAGCAGTTTAAAGTAGAAGCTGGCATGGACATCTTCGTGAACCGCCTCGCTGCGAAAAACGGAGAATCCGTAGAGTTCGACAAAGTGCTCCTCCTGGACAATGAGGGTGCCGTGAAGGTCGGTACTCCGTATGTAGAAGGAGCCGTTGTGAAGGCCACCGTCCTGGACGACGATGCCAAAGCAAAGAAAGTGCTCGTATTCAAGAAAATCCGTCGCAAGGGTTTCCAGACGCTCAATGGCCATCGCCAGAAGCTCACCAAGATCCACATCGACGCTATCGCTTAACTTTTAAAGGAGAAACAGATTATGGCACACAAGAAAGGTCAATCCAGTTCCAAGAACGGTCGTGAGTCGCATTCCAAACGTCTCGGCATCAAGAAGTTCGGCGAAGAGGTCGTAAAGGCCGGTAACATCATCGTGCGTCAGCGCGGTACCGCTCACAACCCGGGCCTGAACGTGGGCATGGGTAAGGATCACACCCTCTACGCCCTTATTGACGGCACCGTCAAATTCACCCGCAAGCGTGAAAACAAGTCCTATGTTTCCGTACTTCCTCTGGAGAACTAAGACATGTTAACTCTGAAACTTTTGCGCGAGTCTCCGGATTTTGTAATCCGGAGACTTGCTGTTAAAAACTTTGATGCCCGGGACATCGTGAACAAAATCATCGTCCTGGACGACCACCGCAAAGCGCTCCAAACGAGCAGCGACGCCCTTCTGGCCGACCAGAAGAAGGCGGCTGCCGCCATCGGCCAACTGATGAAAGAAGGCAAAAAGCAAGAGGCTGAACAGGCCAAGGAAGAAGTTGCCAAACTCAAGGCCCGTTCCTCCGAACTGCTGGAAATGGCCGATGACAACAACGCCAAACTGCAGGAGCTGCTGTATCTGCTGCCCAACATTCCCTGCGCACAGGTTCCGGAAGGAAAGGGCGCAGAGGATAACGTTGTGGTGAAGATGGGCGGTCCGGAGGTTATCCTCCCCGAGCATGCCCTCCCCCACTGGGATCTTGCCAAGAAGTATGACATCATCGATTTCGACCTGGGTGTAAAGATCACCGGCGCCGGCTTCCCGGTCTATAAAGGCAAGGGAGCCCGCCTGCAGCGTGCCCTCATCAACTTCTTCCTGGACCGCAACACCGCGGCCGGATACAAGGAGGTTGAGCCGCCCGTGATGGTGAACGCCGCATCCGGTTTCGGCACCGGTCAACTTCCCGACAAGGAAGGCCAGATGTATTTCGCCAACGTGGACGGCTTCTACATGGTTCCCACCGCAGAAGTGCCCGTCACCAACATCTTCCGTGACGTAATCCTGGGACCCGACGATTTCCCCCAGAAACTCACTGCCTACACGCCCTGCTTCCGCCGCGAAGCCGGTTCCTACGGCAAGGATGTACGCGGCCTCAACCGCCTGCACCAGTTCGACAAAGTGGAAATCGTACGCATCGAAAAGCCGGAGAACAGTTATGCCGCCCTGGACGAGATGATCGCCCACGTAGAGAGCCTCGTGAACGCCCTGGGCCTGAAGTACCGCATTCTCCGCCTCTGCGGCGGGGACATGAGTTTCACATCGGCCATCACCTATGACTTCGAACTCTGGAGCGCCGCCCAGGGACGTTGGCTGGAAATTTCCTCCGTATCCAATTTCGAGAGTTTTCAGGCCAACCGCCTCAAGTGCCGCTACAAGGACGAGAATGGCAAAACCCAACTGGTCCACACCCTCAACGGCAGTTCCCTCGCCCTTCCGCGCGTCGTGGCTGCCCTGCTGGAAGACAACCAGAAAGACGGTTACATCGAAATTCCGGAAGTGCTCCGTCCCTACACCGGCTTTGACCGGATCGACTAAACTTTGGCTGATCGTTAAACTACTATCAATCAGCCACTTACGTACAATCCTCTGCGCTTTTTGCGCAGAGGATTGTACGTAAGTAACTGTCTTTCAAGGGATTACTTGTCACCCGCGAGGAGTTCCCGGAAACGGACCATTCCCTTGGTGGCCACGTCGGAGATCAGGGTGACGCGGGGGTCGGCGATGGGGACCGGTTTGGGGTCGATTACGTAGATGGGACAGTCGTTGGGGGCATAACGGTAGAGCCCGGCAGCCGGGTACACCTGCAGGGAACTGCCTACGATCAGGAGGATATCGGCCTGTTCCACCAGGTCGATGGCCTTGTTGATGTTGGGCACGGATTCCCCGAAAAAGACGATGTGCGGACGCAACTGGCTTCCGTTCGGGGCCAGGTCTCCCAGATGGACGGCATCGTACCCCACGTCGATGACCTCCGCCTCCGATTCGGTGCGGTCGTAGAGGCCGTTCTCGGGGCGCACCTTGGTGAGTTCGCCGTGCAGGTGAAGGACATAGGTCGATCCGGCCCGCTCGTGCAGGTTGTCCACATTTTGGGTGATCACGCTCACCTTGTAGTCTTTCTCCAGGTCGGCCATGGCCAGGTGGGCGGCGTTGGGTTTGGCGTCCTTGAGTTGCGCCCGGCGCTGGTTGTAGAAGTCCAGGACCAGTTTCCGGTTGCGGTACCAGCCTTCAATGGAGGCCACGTCGTTCACGTCATACTGCTCCCACAGGCCCCCCGTGTCACGGAAGGTGGCGAATCCGCTCTCGGCCGATACGCCGGCGCCGGTCAGAATCACAAGTTTTTTCATTGCGGTATCTCGAAATAATACTTTTTCACCCAGTACTCGAAGAGCGGATCCATCAGAGAGGGCGTGTCATTCTCGTCAAAGACAAGCACTTCCTTTTTCATCAGGGCATCCTTCACGCGCTTGACGTTGGCCGATGAATTCAGGCCGTATCTCCGGATCACATCGGCCGAGGAGAAACGGGTGACACCGTCCACCGTAGCCCGAAGGAGGCTCACCTGGTGGGTGGTGAGGCTGTTCACGATTTCCTTGAAATGAGGCTCGTGCAGGGACACCAGGTTCTCCAGTGCCTCCACGAAGACGGGCTCCATGATATAGCCGCGGCTCATGGCATCGCAGATGGCGCAGAAGTGATTGATGTACCACAGATTGCCCCGGAAGAGGCGGCAGGCGCCCAGGATAAGGTCCTGGTTCACCACTTTGCCGCCCGCCAGGAAGCCTCGCTGGACGTGTTCGGAAATCTCGCGCTCTTCGGCCGGAGAGATGCAGACCCTTTCCACAACCCGGTGGAACAGGAGGCTTCCCTCGAAAATGCCTTTCATGGCGTTCACCCCGCTGCCGCAGAAGATGAAGGAGAAAAGCCGATGGTCCCGCTGGTCCCGAAGCACACTGTCCAACGGCCGCAGCAGCACATCCGGATTGTCCAGAAGGCTCAGGCACTGGAATTCGTCGATGATCAGGATAAAACGGTCATTCCGGTCGGCGGAGAGGCGGAAGGGCATCCGCAGCATGGCCAGGATGTCTTCGGCATCCAGGTCCCAGCCCAGTGACAGCACCTGGCCGGTTTCGGCATAGGTGCGGGGGTCGAAGACGAAATGGGTGCCGCCGAGGTATTGCTGCGTCATTTTCATGTACTCTTCCGGCACGGACGCCACCATCCGCATGAGGGTGGAGCCCAAGCGCAGCAGGAACGCCTCCGGCGTACGGATATTCAGGGCCGACAACTGTCCTACCGTGAAGGACTTGCCGCTCAGGCGCATATTGAACAGCGTCTGCTGCACCAGTGACGTAATGCCTGTCTTGGGCGGCTCGTAAATGGTTACATGCTCTCCCTGGGAAAGCAGATTCCCAAGGAGAGTGACGTCGCTTTTACGCCCGATGAACTGTTTTCCGGTTACATACTGGGCATATGGGAAGGGGGTGTCCATCAGAACAGCGGACTCTTAAGGCCGATGGGAAGCAGGATATTGCAGAGCCACAGGCCCAGGCAGCACAGCACTGCAACCACACACAGCCAGCACCAGAACCGGCGCCGGGCGGCCTTCTTGCGTGCTTCGGGATCCACGGCCGTGAGTTTGGGGTATTTCGCCAGGGACGTGAGGGTCTTTCCGAACTTCACGCTCACCAGCGAGGCGGCGTTGATGGCCCATCCGTTGGCATTGAGCACCGGACCCAGGTCGCGTTTGCGGAGTTTCCGCCAGGCGATAAACATGGACGGACCGGAGATCAGGAGCATAATCACGGCGATGATCAGGAGAGCCTGCCAGAGCGTGATTCCCTTCAGGGCGGCGGCAATGCCGGCCAGGGCGGCTCCGATAAGGCCGAGGGCCATGCCTACGGCGGCAAAGATGCCGGCATACTTGGCAATGTCGAACGGCGCGGCGGGAGCCTTGCCGTCTGCGGCGGTACTCGTGGCCGTCGTGAGACCGGCCATGGATTTCTCGTTCTTTTCGGCCGCTTTCTTGTCAATGCGGTCGCTCACCATGCGGGATACCTTTTTGTAAGGGGCCCAGAAGGCCTGGCGCACGGAGATGGGGTTCTCCACGATGGCCGTCACCTTGGCGGTGTAGTCGTTTCCTTCGCGGTCATAGAAGACGGCGTTCTTGCCCTCGCGCAGACCGTCCACGTCACCGTCGGTGAGGACGGCGGCGATGTTGAAACTCTTGCCCAACTTGGCGCTGTCGCAGGCGCAGTACAGGATGTACATGCCGCTGAGAGAAGCGATTTCCGGAGCGGGGCCTGCCACCTTGACGCAAAGGTCCGTGCTGCGCTGGTCGATATACAGGCGGCCGGCCTGGAAGATGGCCTTGTGGTCCGGATCGTAGAAATCGGCCAGGACCACATAGTTGTTGAGGAAGCGGTAGAAGTACTTGTTCAGGCGCAGGAGTTTGTCCACTTCCTCGATGGAAAGGGCGTTGGCCTCCTCGGCCTTGTCTTTTTCCAGCAGGGCCAGAAGGACGGCCTTTTTGTCTTCTTTCAGGACAGCCTCGACGCAGTCCAGCCCCAGCCCTTCCACGAGGGTGCCTTTCTTGGCGTCCAGCCAGGCGGTATAAGGGGCGAACCGGTCCAGGATACCGGCCCAGTCACTCTCGTCGATGGACTCTTTCCGGATGCCTGCCAGGGCAATCACATTGTCCACGGCGGCCTTCCAGGCGGGGTTCACGGCTTTCAGGTTCAGTTTTCCGTCAGCGGCAGGCTTTGCGAGCGGCTGCTGGCCGATTTCCTCGGAAGCGGCCGAAAGGTTCCCCTCGATGGCGGCGATTTTCTCCACGTTCACGTCCACGGCGCCGGCAGCGGCGGCATCGAAGCCGATGAGGCGGCAGCGCATGAAATAGTCGGCCACCTTGTCCTTCAGGGCATTGACGGCGGCAAGGGCGTCGGCCGTCTTGTCTCCGAAGGGGAAGACCTCCTTGGTGCCGGCCTTCTGCCAGTCGGCGTATTCCGCGCAGGCGGTGTAGAAGGCTTCCACATGGTCGGCCGTGATGCCGGGAACGCCGCTGCGGTCGGTGGCCGAAGCGATGCCGGCAATGGTCTCGATGAGTTTCGCGGTGGCCTCGTCATCGGCGCTGGCCGGGGTGATGATGCCGTCTCCGTTGAAACGGGTCTCGGCGAAAATCTTCACGTTGTCGGCCGTATCTTCCAGGCCGATGGAATCTTTCTCCAGTTTGAGGTTGGTCAGGATCTGCTTGGCCGAAGAGAGAAGTCGGGCTCCGTCCGGATCGTCGGTATTGAACTCCGAAAAAGCGAGGACATCCCCTTCCTTGAGCAGTTCGTCAGGGTTTTTGAGGACGCGGGTGAGCCACTGGGCGGTCTTGATCACCTCGTCCACACGGATCTTGCCGTCGGCATCCACGTCAATCAGTTTGAGGGTCTTGGCATCGAACTCCAGGCCTTCGACAGGGCAACTGAGTACGGTCCACATCTTGCGGTCCAACTCTCCCAGGTGGCGGATATCTTCTCCGCTCTGGATGCTTACACGGACGGCTCCGCCAACGGAGGCGAACTTCCAGGGATAGGTTTCAGGGGTCTTTTTCATATCAGTGGCTTTTAGATAACATTCTTGTTACCACAAATATAAGAAATTATTTTGTGCATTTGCAATTTTTTTCTACCTTTGCACTCCCAAAAGAAAAAAGGAGGTGTAAAAGCAATGATCATCGTACCCATCAAAGAAGGCGAAAACATCGAAAGAGCCCTGAAAAAATTCAAGCGCAAGTTCGAAAAGACCGGTGCCGTCCGTGAGATGCGTTCCCGCAAGAACTTCGAGAAGCCTTCCGTGAAAAAGCGTGTTGCGCTTCAGAAGGCCATCTATGTTCAGCAGCTTCGTCTCAAAGAAGAGCAGTAATTGCCTGAGCACCTTATCAAAATAAGAGACCGACTCCTATGAGCCGGTCTTTTTTTCTCCGCATCCGTACCGGACGGATGACCGGCCTGACGCCTGAACGGGGAGCCGGGATCCTGCAGAAAAAAATTTTGCCCGGAAAGCGGAGAATCACTAACTTTGCCGCGATAGACAATTATTCTTATGAAGCACATTCTTCTTTCCCTGGCCGCCCTGGCACTGATTGCCTGCGGCTCTACTCAGACCACCACCCGCACAGAGCCTGTGGTACCGGTCTCCAGCACCGAGAGTCCCGATGCCCCCGTCGTTTATTTCACCTCCGATATCAGTCCCGAAGGCCTTCTGAACATCTACAACGCCCTGGGTTGCAAGCCCGAAGGCAAAGTAGGCGTCAAAATCAGCACCGGCGAATCGTCCAAAACCAACTACCTGCGTCCGGAATTCATCGCGCCGCTGGTGAAGGCGGTGAACGGCACCCTCATCGAGTGCAACACTGCCTATGGCGGGGCCCGCATGAAGACGGAAGATCACCGCAAGGCCATCGCCGAGCGCGGTTTCGAGGCCGTAGCTCCGGTAGATATCATGGATGAGGAAGGCGATATCCGGATTCCCGTCCTGGACAGCAAGCACATCCAGTACGACATCGTGGGAAGCCATATCCAGTATTACGACTTCGTAATCAACCTGGCACATTTCAAGGGCCACGCCATGGGCGGATTCGGCGGCGTTCTCAAAAACCAGAGCATCGGCTTCGCTTCCACCGCCGGCAAGTTCTACATCCACTCGGCCGGTGAATCCGCCGACCACTGGATCACGGCCGAGCAGGACCCCTTCCTGGAGTCCATGGCCGCCGCCGCCCAGGCCGTCGCCAACTATTTCGGCAAGAACATCGTTTACATCGACGTGATGAACAACATGTCCGTGGACTGCGACTGTGACGGCAATCCCGACAAACCGCGCCTGGCCGATATCGGCATCCTGGCCTCCACCGACCCGGTGGCCCTGGACAAGGCCTGCCTGGACCTCGTGTTCAACTATCCTTCCCGCAAAGGCGATGACGCCAAACCGCTGCAGGAGCGCATCAACCGCCAGCACGGTACGCACATTATCGACTATGCCGTCTCCATCGGACTCGGCAAGGCCGATTACCGTATCGTGAACATCGACAAATAATCCAGTTCTGCCAGCGCAGTTGCAAAAGGTCGGTTTTCAGTAAGCCGGCCTTATTGCAAATATGGTCTATATCGGTACGGAAAAATTATTATCTTTGTAGTCTATGAGCGACTATATTGTATCGGCCCGGAAGTACAGGCCGGATTCCTTCGAAACCCTAATCGGCCAGGACACGATTGCCAGGACGCTGTCCAACTCCATCCGGAGGGGGCAGTTGGCGCATGCCTATCTGTTCTGCGGTCCGCGGGGCGTGGGCAAGACCACCACGGCGCGCATTTTCGCCAAAATGATCAATTGCATGAACCCCGGGCCGGAAATGGAGCCCTGCGGGCAGTGCGAATCGTGCGTGAGTTTCCAGGAAGGCCGCTCTTACTGCATCCACGAACTGGATGCCGCTTCCAACAACTCCGTGGAAGACATCAAAACGCTCATGGAACAGGTGCAGGTGCCCCCGCAGGTCGGACGCTACAGCGTGTACATCATCGATGAGGTCCACATGCTGTCCCAGGCCGCCTTCAACGCCTTCCTCAAGACGCTGGAAGAGCCCCCGGCACACGCCATCTTCATTTTGGCGACAACGGAGAAACACAAGATTCTTCCCACCATCCTGAGCCGCTGCCAAACCTACGACTTCAACCGCATCAGCATTCCGGACATGGTGCGGAACCTTCGCGGCATCGCCACCAAGGAAGGAATCACCATCGACGACGAATCCCTCCATGTAATCGCTTCCAAGGCCGATGGAGCCATGCGCGACGCCCTCACCATTTTCGACCAGACGGTGGCCTTCTGCGGCACCGATGTCCATTACGAAGACGTCATCCGCAACCTCAACGTCCTGGACTACGAATACAGTTTCCGAATGGTGGATGATTTCCTGGGCGGAAACTACGGAGACGCTTTCCTCACCCTGGACGAGATTTTATCGAAAGGCTTCAACGCCCTGCACTTCGTAGGGTCCCTTTCCAGCCACCTGAGAAACCTCGTCGTGGCCAAGACCGGCGGGCTGGAACCCCTGCTGGAACTCCCGGAATCGCTCAAGAAACGCTACGCCGAGCAGGCCTCCCGCTGCACCCACCAGTTCCTGTACGACGCCCTGGGCATCACCACCGCCTGCGAAACCGCTTACAAGGCGGCCGTCAATCCCCGCCTCCACATCGAGTTCGCCCTTATGCGGCTGAGTTACCTGGTGCAGAAGCCTGCGGCCGAGCCCAAACCGGTCGCCGAGAGCCCTAAACCGGTCGTAGAGAGCCCTAAACCGAGTCCCAAGCCGGCCGTAGAGAGCCCCAAACCCGCCGTCGAAGCCCCTGCTCCGCAGGCAGCCCCCCGCCGGCGTACGGCCAAAACCGGATCGGCCCTGTCCATGAGCGCCATCATGGATGAGAAGAAGGAGGAAGAGGCACCCGCGGAAACGGTGGTCCAGGGCACGACGCTGCCGGAGGACGAAACCATCCGCCTGCAATGGAAGGAACTGTCCAAGCAATACACCGACCGTCCCCGCCTCGCCAGCATGATCGCCAACGGAAAAATCGACGTCCGGGAAGCCGACGGCGTAAAAATTGTAGATTTCTTCGTGCTCAACGAAGCACAGAAACAGTGGGTGGAGGAAAAGCTTCTCCGCGAACTCGAGAACAAGATCCGCGAAATGCTCTCCTGCCCCAGGGTGAATATCCTGGTGGAAGTGACGCCGGTGGAAGAATCGGCCGAAAAAGTGCCCTACATGCCTGAAGAAAAGGCGAAAGACCTGATGGAAAAGAACCCTGATGTCCGCGCCTTCGTGGCCGACTTGGGCCTGGATACAAAATAAAGTCCCTTCCCCGAGGGGAGGGGTTTCGGGAGGGGGCAACGTTTAACTTTTAATGTTTCATGAAAAGTCCCTCCCCCGAGGGGAGGGGTTTCGGGAGGGGGTAACGTTTAACTTTTAATGTTTCATAAAATGAAACTACGTGCCGAAAAACTGGTGAAGAAATACGGCGTCCGCACCGTGGTGAAGGGCGTTTCCATGGAAGTGCAGCAAGGAGAGATCGTGGGATTCTTGGGGCCCAACGGCGCCGGCAAGACCACCAGTTTCTATATGATTACCGGACAGATCAAGCCCAACGGCGGCCGCATCTTTCTGGACGATGACGAGGGAAACACCGTGGAAATCACCGATCTTCCCATGTACAAACGCGCCCAGAAAGGCTTGGGCTATCTGCCGCAGGAAGCCTCCGTCTTCCGCAAAATGTCGGTCGAGGACAACATCCTGTCCGTGATGGAGATGTCGGCCAGCACCAAGGACATGACCAAGGAGCAGCGAATCGCACGCATGGAGCAGCTCATCGACGAGTTCAACCTCTCCAAAGTGCGCAAGTCCCTCGGCATCCAACTCTCCGGCGGTGAAAGGCGCCGTTGCGAGATTGCACGCGCCCTGGCCGTGGATCCCAAGTTCATCCTTCTGGACGAACCCTTCGCCGGCGTGGACCCCATCGCCGTGGAAGACATCCAGTACATCATTGCCAAACTCAAATACCGCAACATCGGCGTCATCATCACCGACCACAATGTCGGCGAAACCCTGGCCATCACAGACCGCGCCTATCTGCTGTACGAGGGAGTCATCCTGCAGGCCGGCACGCCGGAGGAGTTGGCTGCCGACGAAGATGTCCGCACCAAGTACCTGGGATCGGGCTTTGTCCTCAAACGCTCCAAGTCCGTGGAACGCGCCCGCGCAGAAGTTGAAAACGGAAAATAAAGTTTGGCACACCTCTTGCAATTAACTGAATCAGGTTAGTTTTAAGTTGGTTTAGTTAATAATAGGAAAAGAGAAGGGCAGCCGTGACGGTTGCCCTTTCTTTTTTGTATGCAAATGGCTGTTAAAGTGCCTCCAGCGCCTTTCCAACCGTGTAATCCACCGGCAGATAATACTTGTAGAAAGCGTTCTCGCCCAGTTTGGAGTAGCGGGCGATGAGGGCACGCAGCTGGGGCAGCAGATAGGCCTCCGTCCGGTCCCATTCGGCCTCGGTGCAGGGAATGTCGTCCATCTTCCGGGCATAGGCCGGGAAATCCACCTCCAAGTTGAGGGAAGAAAGGAAGGCATCCATTTCCCGGTAGGTTTCGATGGCCGACAGCCGGGCGGCGTGCCGGTCGAAGATATGGGAGGCATACCGCATCTGGGTGGCCTTGCGGTTGCATGCGATGAAGAAATTGCTGGCACGCGTCGTGTCCATCGGCACAAAGACATCGGGCATGATTCCGCCGCCGCCATAGACAAGCCGGCCTCCGCGCGTATGGTGCACATCCGTGGTGTCCAGGCGGACGCTGTCGGCACTGAACACCTCTCCGTCCACGTAGCGGTTATAAATGTCCCGGCTGTAACTGTCGTAGGGCTTCTGGATGCATCGGCCCGAAGGCGTGTAATAACGGGCTACAGTGAGGCGGATGCCGGAATTGTCGGTGAAGAAGAACGGCTCCTGCACCAGGCCCTTTCCGAAGGAACGGCGGCCTAAGACGGTGCCCCGGTCGTTGTCCTGCACCGCGCCGGCGAAAATTTCGCTGGCCGATGCCGAATTCTCGCTGATCAGGACCGTCAGGCCCATGCTCTGGAACGCGCCCCGTCCGTCGGCCTTGAAGACTTCACGGGCACGATGGCGGCCTTCGATATAGACGATGGTGTCCCCGGGCGAGAGGAAATCGTTGGACAGCAGAAGCGCCTGGTCCATGTAACCGCCGGTATTGTCCCGGATATCGAAGATCAGGTGCGTCATCCCCTGCTCCATCAGTTTGAGCGTGGCCTCATGGCACTCCTTATACGTGGTGCGGGAGAATTTGGCCAGCCGCAGGTAGCCCACGCTGTCCCGGATCATGAAGGAGGCATCCACGCTGTGGACGGGGATTTTTCCGCGGGTGATCTCGAAGGGAATCTCCTCCCTGCCACGCCAGACCGTGACCGTAACCTTGGTCCCGGAAGGGCCCTTCATCCGACGAACCATGCTGTCCTGCGGAAACTTGACACCGGCTATCACCTTGTCGTCCACCTTGAGGAGACGGTCTCCGGCCATCAGGCCCACCTTCTCCGAGGGGCCGCCGGGAATCACTTCCAGCACGATGGCCGTATCATTGGGGACATTGAACTGGATGCCGATGCCTTCGAAATTGCCGGCAAGTTCCTCCTCGGAGGCCGACAACTGCACCGGAGGCAGATAGACCGAATGGGGGTCCAGCTTGGACAGGGCGGCCGATACGGCGGCTTCCGTCATGCCTTCCTTGTCCAGGGTATCGACATAGTTCTTCTCGACGATCCCCAGAATGAGGTTGAGTTTTCCCCAGTCCACCCGGCTGAGTTGGTTGATATGCCGGCTTTCCCGGTAACGGACGGCAAGCAGCGTGAGGAGGATGCCGATCAAGACACCCAGCAGCACCTGCAGGATTTGTACATACGTTTTTTTCATGGCTTACTGGGCCTGTTCCACCTCGATGCCGGCCCGTTTCAGAAGGTCTATCCCGTCCGTGAGCCGGTAGGCGTCGCGGTACACCACGCGCGTGATGCCCGCCTGGATGATTAATTTGGCACACTCGGCACAGGGAGAGGCCGTGACAAAAAGCGTGGCGCCCTCGGAACTGTTGCCGCTTTTGGCCACCTTGGTGATGGCATTGGCCTCGGCATGGAGGACATAGGGCTTGGTGACGCCGTTCTCGTCCTCACAGACGTTCTCGAAACCCGAAGGGGTTCCGTTGTAGCCGTCGGAGATGATGGTGCGGTCTTTCACCAAAAGGGCGCCCACCTTCCTGCGCTTGCAGTAGGAATTCTGGGCCCACACTTCGGCCATTTCCAGGTAGGAGTGATCGAATTTCATGATTTATCTCTGATAAAGGTAACGCTTGATGCTGCGCTTGGGGGTGCGCTCGAAGTCCTCGGGCATCAACTCGATCTTCTTGATCTGCGCATAGCCCGGCAGTTCCTGGTTGATGGCGGGAAGCATGTCCGTGATGTGCTTCTTGAATTCGCTGCGCGTCATGCCGTCCAACTCTCCCTGATGCCAGTCGGGATAGATGAGGGCCGTGAGGCCGCCGTCATCCTCCACCACGAGGGAATCCACCACATAAGCGAAATTGTTGATGGTGGCCTCCAACTCTTCCGGATAGATATTCTGGCCGGAAGGGCCCAGGACCATGCACTTGGACCGGCCCCGCAGGAAGAGGTAGCCGTCGGCATCCAGGACACCCATGTCGCCGGTGCGGAACCAGCCGTCCTTGGTAAAGGATTCCCTGGTGGCATCGGGATTCTTGTAATAACCCAGGCACACGTTGGGGCCTTTCACCTGCACCTCGCCGGGGATTCGCCGGGGATCGTCCGAGTCGATGCGGATTTGCATGTTGAGGGCGGCCCGGCCGGCCGATCCCACCTTCACCTTGTCCCAATGGGCATAGCAGATGATGGGGGCGCATTCCGTCATGCCATAGCCCACCGTGTAATGGAAACCGATCTTGTGGAAGAATTTCTCCACCTCCGGGTTGAAGGCGGCGCCGCCCAGGATTACCTCCTCGAACCTGCCGCCGAAGGCGTTGGTGAGTTCCGTGCAGAAGCGCTTCTCGATGGCCTTGTCCAGCACGGGGATGCGCATGAGGTACTTGATCTTGTTCTTGTCCATGAGGGGTTTGAGTTTGGTCTTGTACACCTTCTCGATCACCAGCGGAACGGCGATGATGATGTCCGGATGGATTTCCCCGAGGGCCTGCATGATAATCTTGGGACTGGGCACGCGGCTGAGGAAATGGACATGCATGCCGATGGTCATCTCGAACAGGAACTCGAACATCATGCCGTACATATGGGCCGTCGGCAGCATGGAAACCACGTTCATGCCTGCCTTGAGCATGGGGCATGCATCCTCCCTGGCGAACTGGATGTTGGAGTAGAGGGCCCGGTAGGGAATCATCACGCCCTTGGAGAAACCGGAAGTCCCGGACGTGTAATTGATGATGGCCAGTTCTTCGGCGCTGTCCTCATAGTAATTGAGATCCTGGGGCTCGAAGTTGTTGGGATAGCGGTGGCCGAACTCCTCGTTCAGGTGCTCCCGGATCTGACGGCGCTCTTCGCTGTCGGCATACAGGAACTTGAACGTGTTGATTTGCACCACGACGGAAAGGTCCGGCATCTCATCCGGGACAAGGCCTTCCCAGATAACCTCGTCCACGAAGAGGACGCGGGCTTCGGAGTGGTTGACCAGATAATGTATGTTTCCGGGTTTGAACTCGTGCAGGATGGGGACAGCGACAGCCCCGTAGGTGATGGCAGCCAGGAAACTGACACCCCAGTTGGCCTGGTTCCGGGAACAGATGGCCACTTTGTCTCCCTTGCGGAGACCGCACTGCTCGAAGGCGATGTGCAGTTTGGCGATGCGGCGGGCCACGTCACGGTAGGCCAGGGTCATTCCCTGGTAATTGGTGAGGGCCGGCCGGTCCCAGTTGCGGACGAAACTGTCCTGAAGGAGTTTGTTGACAGATTTGAATTCCATGTGTTATGGCAGGTTTTAGTTCAATTTGAAGTCTCGGGTCCGGCCGTCATAACACTCGGCCGAAATGCCCTTGGAGACAGGTTTGATTTCTGCGTCGGGTTTGATCATCTTGCCGCCTTCCTCCCGGGTGAGGGCCTCTCCCCCTTCGAAAGGATAGATGAGCGTGCGGACCGATGTGCGCACCGCCCAGTAACGCTTTCCCCTGGTCTCCACCAGTTCCGGAAGGTTCTTCACCGTCTCCGGAGCCCGGATGCCCTTCCAGCCCTCCGGCTTCTGGCCGTGAAGGTTGTAGCGCTCCAGGGTGTTGTCGGTATGGAGGACCATGACGGTGTAGCCTCCCGCTCCGGTGAAATCGTATGCGTCCGGACCCAGGAGCACGGGTTTGGGCAGTTTCACGGGGAAACCGTTCACCCAGTGGCCCAGGCGGTCCAGCAGCCACAGTTTGTCAGAAGAGCAGAAAAGGAACTGTATTTTCTTGTTGTTGTAATAATCGATGCTCTGCACGCGGCCGCACAAGTCCTCCTTGAAGGGGATGCCCCATACGCCCTTGCCGCTGTCGTCATTGAGGCAGACGGACTTGTGGGCGTTCTGGTACAGGTAATTGGTTTTTCCGGTAGTATGGTTGATTACCGGGAAAAGGCCGGTGGGAACCACCACGGTGGTATCCCGCTCCAGCACCTGCACCTTGGTGCCCTTGAGCACCCGCGTTTCCACGCTCAGGCGCAGGGAAGGACGCTCACCGGAAAGGTCCAGCGAAGCCATGGCGGGCGCAAAGCCGGCCCCCCGCACGAAATGCTGCAGCGGCGCGGCGATGTTGCCGGCAAACAGGTCGGCCACTTTCTCCGGGGCATCGGAGAAGGACGTGTAGGCCACAAAACCGTCCGGCACACTGACGGAAGCGTCCGAAAGCCTGTCCTTGAGACTGTACTCCAGGAAGGCAGCGTCCTGGAAACAACGGACGGTGGGCATGTCTGCGAATATGCTCCAGCGGGAGCCCACCGAGGCGCATACCGTGTCTGTCACGGCGAAACGGCTGCCCAGAATCCCTTCCAGGAAACCCCGGTACGGATTGGACGTTTCCTGCCCCAGTTTCAGGTCCTTGGCCGAGCGGACCAGAATGGCATCGTGCACAATCCCGTCTTCCATCCGGAAGTTCACCCGGACCACTTCCCTGGGCTGCAGGGAGCGGAACCACTCCTGGGGAGACTGGGGCCTTCCGGCCTTCCCTTTCAGGAATTTCTCATAGGTCTGCAGGCGGGCGCATCCGTCCTCGAAAGTCCGGCGGGCATTCAGGAAAGCGTCTGCATCGTTCACGGGGACCGAGATGGCCGAACAGGTAAAATAGGGCAGCACGTCCGGGAATTCGGGATGCCCTGCCGGCGTTCCGGCGTAGGCGTAGAAATAACTGGCGGCCGCATCTCCGGGAAGGGCGGTGCCCTCCAGGATGAGATGCTCCCCGTCCAGTTCCTTCAAGCCCCAGGCACTCCATTCGGTGAGGTCCTTCACGAAGGACGCCCAAGGCCGATAGGCGGTGCCGGCATAGACCTGGGCCAGTTTTCCGGCCTGGGTATGGGAAAGCAGCAGCACGGCGGGACCGGAGACATGGCGTACGAGGTCTTTCAAGTGACGGGTGCCCAGGATGGAGGTTTCCTCCTCCAGGTGCCGCACGGCTGCATTGATGAAGGTTTCGGAGCGGGAAGCCAGCAGGAAGCCGCCGAACTGGCGGGTCTTGAGACCGGCGCGGGCGGCGATGACCAGGCTCAGGGAATCGGGCAGGTCTGTCTCGATGGCCACAAGGGGAACCAGCGAGCCGCTGTTGTGAAGGGAAACGGCCATGCGGTGACGGCCTTCCGCCGACAGGAACTCCATGAAAGCGGGGTTCTCAGGGGCCACGATGCCCTGGACGAAGCCGGTGGAATCGGCCAGGACGCGGGCGGCTTTGGCCGACCCGTCGAACACGAGGACGGCATTGGCATCGGAGGGAATGGCTTTGAGCACGGACCAGCCGGCGGGAGCCACGGCCGCAGCCGGGGACTCTTCGGGACCAGTTTTATACAGACGGATGACGGCCAGGACGATGCCCGCCATTAGAAGTGCCAGCGCCGCAACGGCTACAATGGTTGAACGTTTTCCCATATTATGCAAAGTTAATCATATTTTTTGATTCTGCCGACAAGTTTTTGACCGTTAATTCATGCGCACGCGCGTAATGCGCGATTTGCGTACCAAAAGACCGCAAAATATGGCAGCCATGCACTCTTTCTTTTGTATCTTTGTAGTAACTGGAACTAATAACGCCCGTTTTGATGAAAATCCACCTCACCGGGCTGCTTGTCGTTTCGATGGCAGCCATCATTTCCTGCACGGGGACGGACAATAGCCCGCTGTCCCAAGTCCATGTGTTCAACGGAACCGCCCTCCACGGACACACCTATCCCGGAGCCACCACGCCCTTCGGCCTGGTGCAACTGAGTCCCGACACGCGCATCGCCGGCTGGGACGGATGCTCCGGCTACCACTATTCGGATTCACTCATCCTGGGCTTCAGCCATACGCACCTTTCCGGTACCGGCTGCGCAGACCTCGGAGATTTCCTTTTCACCCCGGGTCTGGACAGCGTGGAGCCCCTTCCCCTGAACCACAAGAAAGAAACGGCCGTCCCCGGATACTATAAGGTCGATTTTCCCCAGGGCATCACCGTGGAACTCACGGCCACCCCGCGCGTAGGCGTCCACCGCTACACGTTCACGGGGAAGGGTGAAAGGCTGCTGCTCCTGGATGCCGTCCACAGCATCGGCGAAGGCACCAAGGCCGAAGCCTGCAGCCTGGAAGCCGCCGGTGACCGGGAAGTGAACGGCCACCGCCACGTCGTCGGCTGGGCGGAAGGCCGCGACATCTACCTGTCGGCCGCCTTCTCCGTCCCGTTCGAAAAAGCCGAAGAGAGCGGGAAAGGGAAACTGCTCCTCACCTTCCCCGAAGACATGGGCGAACTCGTGGTCTATGCGGGGCTTTCCGGCACCGGCGTGGAAGGAGCCCGCGCCAACCGGCTGGCAGAGACGGCGGAACCCGGCTTCGGCCGCATCCGCGCCCTGGCCACGGCCATGTGGGAACAGTCCCTGGGCAGCATCCGCGTGGAAGGCGGCCCCACCCGGCAGTTCTATACCTGCCTGTACCATACGTTCAAGGTGCCCAACCGCATGGACGACGTCAGCGGCCTGTACCGGGACCACATGAACCGCAACAGAACCGTCCAAAACGCCTCCCACTTCTATTCCACCCTGTCTCTCTGGGACACGTTCCGAAGTTGGAATCCCCTCCAGACCCTGATCAATCCCTCCCTGGTGGGAGACATGGTAGTGAGCATGCTGGACATGTTCGACTGCACCGGGGAACTTCCCATCTGGCCCCTCGGCAACCGGGAAACCCAAACCATGATCGGCTACCACAGCGTTTCCGTCATAGCCGACGCCTGGCTCAGCGGCATCCGCAGTTTCGACGGAGAGAAAGCCCTCCAGGCCATGGTCTCCTCCAGCAACCGCAACAAAGGGACCAACGTATCGGACCTGTACACGGAGTACGGCTACATCCCGGCCGACCGCATCAAGGAGTCGGTCTCGCAGACGCTGGAATTCGCCTATGACGACTGGTGCATCGCCCGCATGGCCGAATCCCTGGGCCACCGGGACATCGCCGAGGCCTATGACCGGCGCGCCCGCAATTACCGCAATGTTTTCGATTCCTATACCGGCTTCATGCGCGGGCGGAACAGCGACGGCTCCTGGGTGAGCCCCTTCGACCCCATCGCCAGCACCCGCGACTATACCGAGGCCATTCCCTGGCAGGCCCGTTTCTTCGTCCCGCAGGACGAGGCCGGACACACAGCCCTGATGGGCGGACGCGAACCCATGCTGGCAGCCCTGGATTCCCTGTTCACCTATGAGCAGCGCAGCCAGAGCGTCAACATTTCCGACATTTCCGGTTACCTGGGCCAGTATGCCCACGGCAACGAACCCAGCCATCACATGGCTTATATCTTCACCTGGCTGGAAGCCCCCTCCCGCACCCAGGAAATCGTGCGGGAAATCCTCACCACCCTGTACGACACCACGCCGGAAGGCGTCTGCGGCAACGAGGACTGCGGCCAGATGAGCGCCTGGTATGTCCTGGCGTCCCTGGGCATGTATCCGGCCTGTCCCGGCAGCGGCGAGTACATTCTCACGGTACCGCTCTTCCGCAAGGCCACCCTCCGCCTGGGCAACGGAAAAACCCTCACCGTCACAACGGACAACCCCAAGGACCCGTATATCGCCGGCGTCACCCTGAACGGGGCACCGGTGGAAAGGAACTTCCTCCGCTACGGCGAGATCATGGAAGGCGGCGAACTTTGTTTCAAGACATCGGCCACCCCCGACCACAGCCGCGACCATCTGGAGGCCCCGTACTCCATGACCCGGGGCAAACTGGTCTCCACCCCCTCCGTCAAGGAAAACCTCACCCTGTTCCGGGATCAGTCCACCGTCACGCTGGGCTGCCGGACGGAAGGCGCCACCATCCACTACACCCTGGACGGCAGCGAGCCCACCCTCGAGAGCCCGGTCTATGACCAGCCCTTCATCATCACGGAATCCTGCCCCGTCAAGGCCCGTGCCTTCCTGGAAGGCTGGGAGCCCTCCCCCATCGCCTCCCTCAAGGCCACCAAGGCCCATTTCCACAACCCCGTGAATGGCAGCAAGTCCACTCCGGGCGTATGGTACAACTATTACAAGGGCCAGTTCTCCTGCACGGCCGACGTGCTCGCCTCCAAGCCGGTGAAATCCGGAACCATGCCGGAGCCCGGCATCGCGGACGCTCCGGACGAAGACCACTTCGGCTATGTGTTCACCGGCTTCATCGACGTTCCCTCGGAGGGTATCTGGGACTTTACCCTGATCAGCGACGACGGCGCCGTGCTGGATATCGACGGCGTACGGGTGGTGGACAATGACGGCTCCCACTCCGCCATCGCCACCTTCGGCCGGATTCCGCTCAAGAAGGGCCTGCACCCGTACAGGCTCATTTACCTGGAAGACTACGAAGGCCAGGAACTTCGCTGGGCCTGGCGGGCCGAAGGCGAAAAACGCTTCTCCCCCATTCCCAAAGAGAACCTGTTCTGCCCTTCCGTTCATATTCCCCATTTAGTTTGCTATTAGCCCATGAAAAAACTGCTTGCCCTGCTTTGCTGCCTGCTGCCCCTGGGAGCCGCCGCACAGATGCCCGTCATCCTGCACTCGCACAACGACTATAACCGCACGGCCCCCTTCTGGGAGGCTTATTCCCAGCACTGCGGCTCCATCGAGGCCGATGTCTTCCTGCAGGACGGCGAGATTCTGGTCGCCCACAACCGCGAGGACCTGTCGGCCGACTGCACCCTCCGCAAAATGTACATCGAGCCCATCGTGAAACTGTTCCATTCCCACGAAGGCCGCATGTGGGAAGACAGTGAAGACCGCCTCATCCTGCTGGTAGATCTCAAATCGGCCGATGCCCTGCCCGGCGTCGTGAGCCTTGTGGAAGAGCACCCCGATGTCTTCGCCTCCGAAAAAGGGGTCCGGGTGGTCATCTCCGGAAATACGCCGGCCCCGTCGGAATTCGGCAACTACCCGTCCTGCATCTGGTTTGACGGCCTTCTCTCCGAAGACTATACCCCGGCGCAACTCGCCCGCGTGGGGATGATCAGCGAGAATTTCCGCGACTACGCCCGCAAATGGAACGGCAAAGGCCGGATGGTGGACGCCGAACTGGAACGCGTCAGGGCCGCCATCGCCAAAGCCCACGAAATGGGCAAGCCCATCCGCTTCTGGGGCGGTCCGGAAGGCACCACCGCCTATTTCACCTTCTGGAAACTGGGGGTGGACATCATCAACACGGACAAGCCCGCCGTCGCCTGCCAGTTCTTCAGCGACTGGGGCAACAAGAACTTCATCATGGGCCGGCACAAGGTGCGCTCCGGCGTCACCGGCACCAAGAAACTGGATGCAGCCACACGGGATTTCTCGGGGTTCCAGAATGAAAAACTGCAACTCACCCGCCGCATCCCCACCTATACGCCCACGTACCGGAACGACGGCTGCAAGAAAATAATCAAGAACGTGATCCTGCTCATCGGCGACGGCATGGGCCTGAACCAGATCATCGCCGGAGCCTATGCCAACCAGCGGGACCTCACGCTCCTCAAACTCAAGAGCATCGGCCTTCAGTTCTACAACCCCCAGGACGATTTCATCGGCGATTCCGCATCGGGCGGCAGCGCCCTCGCCACCGGCGAACTCTCGTGGACGCGCCATATCTCCTCCAACCATGACGGCTCTGAGGAGTATTCCCCGCTCACGGACTACTTCAAAGGCCTCGGAAAGGCTACGGGGGTCGTTTCCCTGGGAGACGTGGCCGACGCCACCCCGGCGGTCTTCTATGGCCATACCTCCGAGAGGGACAGCACCGACCGCATCACCCGTTACATGCTCACCAGTGACGTGGATCTCATCTGCGGCAGCGGCCGGGACTATTTCGAAGAGCCCCGGAAAGACGGCATCGACATGATTGCCGGCACCCGCGCCAACGGTTACACCTACATCACCGACGCCCTGCAGGTGAACCAGACCCCCGGAAAGGTCATCTGCCTGGACAACCGCATGGGCGCCTACGCTACGGAAGAGACCCTGGACTTCCTGGCCGATATCACCAAGGCCTCCATCGACAAGATGGTAAGCAGTTCCCCCAAAGGCTTCTTCCTCATGGTGGAAGGGGCCAAGATCGACTATGCCGGCCACTCCGACTGCTTCCCCGCCTCGGTCATCGAGCAGTTGGGCTTCGACCTTGCCATCGCCGAAGCCCTCAAGTTTGCCGACAGCAACGGAGAAACCCTGGTGGTGGTCACCGCCGACCATGAAACCGGCGGCCTCACCCTCCTGGACGGAGACCTGGAGAGCGGCCATGTCCTGGCCGTGTACAACTCCGACGACCACACCCCCACCGTGGTCCCCGTTTTCGCTTACGGTCCCGGCTCCCGTGAATTCACGGGCACCTATATCAACACCGAAATCGCACGTACCATCAAAAGACTGGTCACCAAATGAGAAAGATCACTGCAGCAACCCTCCTGCTGGCCCTTTCCCTGCCCCTGGCGGCACAGGAACTCAAGAGCGGCCCCTATGACCTTCCGTACAAAAACACATACGTGAAGAACATCTTCGTGGCGGAAAACCCCTTCCGCACCATGAAGCAGGAGACCATCCGGCCCGGCTCGTTCGAACAGGCCCGGACGGTGCTTCCCGCGCCCTTCTGGGAAGGCCATCAGCAGGAGGTGGACATGTACTGGCACGCCTGGAAAATCGCCGTCGGCAACATCCGCCAGCCCCAGGAAGGGTCCGGTTTCGTGTCCCCTTATCTGGATGTCGCCTACAACGGCAACATCTTCATGTGGGACGATTCCTTCATGATGATGTTCGCCCGCTACGGCTACCGTTTCTTCCCCTTCCAGCGCACCCTGGACAACTTCTACGCCAAGCAGCACCAGGACGGCTTCATCTGCCGGGAAATCCGGGCCGACGGGTCGGACTGCTTCGAGCGCTACGACCCCACTTCCACCGGACCCAACCTCCTTCCCTGGGCCGAACTCCTCTATTACAAGCAGTTCGGAGACATCGACCGCCTGCACCGCGTATTCCCCGCCCTGGTGGCCTACGCCCAGTGGTGGCAGTTGAACCGCACCTGGCAGAACGGCACCTACTGGAGCAGCGGCTGGGGAACCGGCATGGACAACCAGCCCCGCGTCCCGGACGGATACAACCCCATCTTCTCCCACGGGCACATCACCTGGCTGGACACCAACCTCCAGCAGTGGCTGGTGGACGACTGCCTCATGCAGATCGGCTTCTACATCGAGCGCTGGCAGGAGATCGAGGAACTGGAAGACGAGATGAAGTTCCTCAAGACCTGGATCAATGACAACATGTGGGACCCCGGGACCGGATACCTGTATGACGTCCTGCGGGACGGCAGCAGGGGCACGACCAAAGGCATCAGCGCCCTGTGGGCCCTGCAAACCGACGTGCTGGAAAAAGACCGTCTGGACACGTTGGTGGCCCACCTTTGCGACAGCACCGAGTTCAACCGGCCCCACCGGGTACCTTCCCTGAGTGCGGACAACCGCAAGTACAACCCCCTGGGCCGATACTGGCAGGGAGGCGTGTGGCCCGGCACCAACTACATGGTCATTGACGGCCTCTGGCGCAAAGGCTACCGGGATCTCTCCCGCGCCGTCGCCGACAACCACTATGGCAATGTGTTCCAGGTGTGGAAGGACACCGGCACCTTCTGGGAGTATTACGCTCCCGAAAAGACCGAACCCGGCTTCATGGCCCGCAAAGACTTCGTAGGCTGGGCCGGCCTGCCGCCCATCGCGGAATTCATCGAATGCATCCTGGGCATCCGCTCGGATTATTCGGAGAACCGCATCGAATGGGACATCCGCCAGTTGGAAGCCCACGGCATCGAGCGCTATCCGTTCGGTCCGGAGGGAACCGTGAGCCTCAAAGTGGCCGCCCGCAAATCGGCCTCCGAGAAGCCTGTGGTGACGGTCACCACATCCGTTCCGCTGGACATCACCCTCTTGTGGGGAGAAGGCGAGAGCGCCACTGTCCATGTGGAGAAGAGCGGAAAACTGAAATACTAACACTTATCTACTAAAACCAACACCCTATGTTTATCGGAATTGACCTGGGCGGGACCAACATCCGCGTGGCCACGGTGGAAGACGGCAAAATCGTGCGTCTTCTCTCCGAACCGAGTCTCTCGCAAGGGACTGAAGAGGCTGTACTGGAGCAGATGAGCCGCCTCATCGAATCCGTTCTCACCCCGGAGGTGAAGGGCATCGGCATCGGCGTCCCTTCTGTCGTGGACCGGGAAAAGGGCATCGTTTACCATGTGGTAGGCATCCCGTCGTGGGAAGAAGTTCACCTGAAAACCTTCCTGGAAGGACGTTTTCACCTTCCGGTCGCCATCAACAATGACTGCAACTGCTTCGCCCTGGGCGTCGCCCGTTACGGCTCCCTCCGCCGTGCGAAGGAGACGGTGTGCGTCACGCTGGGAACGGGCGTGGGCAGTTCGCTCGTCGTGGACGGACAACTGTACAACGGGCATAATACCGGCGCCGGGGAGATCGGCAGCATCCCTTACCTGGACAAAGACTATGAATACTACTGCTCCAGCCGTTTTTTCACCGGGAAAGGCACGAGCGGCAAGGATGCGGCGGCAAACGGGCCCTCCCCCCTCTGGGAAGAATTCGGCACGCACGTGGGAAAACTGGTCCAACTGATCCTGTACGCCTTCGACCCGGAGGCCATCGTCATCGGCGGCAGCATTGCCAAGGCCTATCCCCTTTTTGCCGATGCCATGTGGAAGGAAGTCCGCCGGTTCCCCTACCCGCAAAGCGTTGAGAACCTGAAGATTGCCCCGGCCGACGTGGAGAATGCCGGCATCCTGGGAGCAGCCCTGCTGTGCGAATAAAAAAAGGGCCGCCCTTTTCGTGAGCGGCCCTTCCGATACGTCCGTAATGACTTACTTGACGTAAGTGGCTTTTACGAAGGGAGCGTTGAGCAGATACTCGGCGCTCTCTTTGAAACTGATGAGGATGTCGTCGTGCTTGTAGCGCTCGATCTCCACCACGAAGTTCTCGAGACCGGCCACATCGGCATTGCGGAAGATGGCGTCAAAACCCACCATGCCGCTCTGGCCCACTTCCCACTCGTCCTTGATGTGGAGCATCTTGAAACGGCCGGGATAGCGCTCGAAATAATCTACGGGAGAGGCGTTGCCGATCACAGCCCAGTACACGTCCAACTGGAAGAAAACCAGTTCGGGATCCGTGTGCTCCAGCATGTAGTCGATCATCACTTGGTCTTCCACCTTCTTGAACTCGTAATCGTGGTTATGATAGCCGAATTTGAGGCCGGCGGCCTTGCAACGGCGACCGATCTCGTTGAGGTAGTCGCAATAGACCTGGAGGTCGTGCAGGCTTTTCTGGAGACCCATCCAAGGTGTCACCAGGTATTCCATTCCGGCTTTCACATGGTCTGCGATGCACTTGTCCCACCAGGCCAGGGCGGCCGTGAAGTCTCCGCTGGCAAGTTCCTCTTCGGACAGGCCGCGGCTCACGTGGGCGCTCAGGACCTTCATCCCGGCAGCCTCCACCTTCTGTTTGAACACTTCGGGCTCGTCACCGTAGATGAGGCCGTCGGCATAACTGGCCGCTTCCACGGCGGTGTATCCCATGGCGGCAATCTCCTTGAGGACATCACCATAATTATCCTTGTTGAGGATACTGCGTGCAGAATACATCTGCACGCACATATCCTTCTTCTGGGGAGCCTGCTCTTTGGGGCTGCATGCGACAAAGGTCATGACGACAGCGGCAAGGGCGAAAAAGACTCTTTTCATAAGTTTAGTCCATCAGTTTGATGCGGATATTGCGGTACCACACATCATCACCGTGATCCTGCATGCCGATGTATCCCTCGTGGTTCTCACCGCCGCAATTGTTCAGGAGTTCGAAAGCGAGGGGCCAGTCCTTCTGGGAGAACTTGCTGGCCTGGAGCATATCGGTCCACTGCGGGGTCCACAGATGGTATTCCAGCACTTTCTCGTCGTTCTGGAAGTGTACCACGGTGCCCTTGTAAACCAGGATCTTCACCTTGTTCCACTCACCGTAAGGATGCTGGTTCTGCGGAACGGCCGGAATCATGTCGTACAGGGAAGCGGACTGGCGGTTGCCGTCCACACCCAGCAGAGCGTCCGGATGGTTGGCGTTGTCCAGGACCTGGTACTCGGGAGCGGAGATGTAGATGGGCTCGTAACGGTCGTTGCCGTTCTCATCCTTGGTGGTGACTTCCTTGGCCAGGTAGAAGATACCGGAATTGCCGCCCTTGGAGATTTTCCATTCCATCTCCAGGGTGAAATTCTTGAACTGGTGGGCGAAGATCACGTCTCCGCCTTCACCGGTCTGGCCTTCGCCGGTGCCGGTGCCGTTGAACTTCAGGCAGCCGTCTTCCAGGGTCCAGCGGGAAGGAAGGGCTTCCTTGCCGTAACCACGCCAGCCTTTGGTGGAAGTGCCGTCAAACAGGACGATGAAACCTTCCTCATCCACGGGGAAATCGGCCAGATCGACCTGGGCGGCTTCCACGACCTTGTACTCGGGGACGCCCCCCTTGTTGGTGTTCTTGCAGGAAACTGCGCTCATCAGAAGGGCAGCCATAGCAGTAAAAAGAATAACTTTTTTCATATCGACAGTTAGATTTAAGAATTAGTCTTTCGGCATTTCCGGGAGGGTCCAGCCTTCGCGGAACTTGGGCTTGATGAGTTCGGCCGCGAATTCGTTGGCGTCCACCGGATCGGTGTACACGTTCTCGAACGTCGGGTGACCGTCGTGGATGGAGAAGCCGTCATGGATCATGGTGCGGATGGTGGCACCCTTCGGGATGTTGGTGAAACGCATGTTCTCACCGTCCCACTCCAGTTCCTGGTTCAGGGCCTGCAGACGCACGGCCACGACACCCATGGCAACCATCTCATTGAAAGGACCGGCCTGGGAGAAGTCGGACACGCAGGGGGTACGGAAATCCGGATGCTCCTTGCAGGCGCGCACCCAGTCCTGCTGGTGGGAGGTCTTCACCTCGCGCAGCACATGGGGAACCTCGGGATTACGGCCGCTCAGCAGGTACGGACGGACGCCGTAGCAACCGCAGATCAGGGTGTCCTTGGTGCCGTGGAAGATGACGCAGCCGCCGGCATCATTGAGGTTCACACCGGCAGGCAGGCCTTCCGGACGGTCCGGGAGGATGCCGCCGTCGGTCCAGTTCACCACCACCTCGGGCATGGCCACCTTGGGCATGTTGTCACGGGCGGGGAAAACGAAGCGGACCTTTGCGGCCTGCGGGCAAGACTCGGTGAGAAGGGCGGTGGAACTGCCCTGTACCTTGGTGGGATAGCCGAGTTTGAGGGCGGCGAAAACGGGATGCAGGATGTGGCAGGCCATGTCGCCCAGGGCGCCGGTGCCGAAATCCCACCAGCCGCGGAAGTTCCAGGGCGTATAGATGGGATGGTAAGGACGCATGGGAGCCGGGCCGATGAAGCAGTCCCAGTTCATGGTCTTGGGGACTTTCTCGGACTTCGCGGGACGCTCCAGGCCCTGGGGCCAGATGGGACGGTCCGTGAAGGCGTCCACGCGGGTGACTTCACCGATTTCGCCGTTCCAGATCCATTCGCAGACCTTGCGGACACCGGCCTCGGAAGCGCCCTGGTTACCCATCTGGGTGGCCACACGGTACTTCTTGGCCAGTTTGGTCAGCAGGCGGGACTCATACACCGTACGGGTGAGGGGCTTCTCGCAGTACACATGCTTGCCGGCCTTGATGGCCTCGGCGGCGATGATGGCATGGGTGTGGTCGGCGGTAGCCACGATCACGGCATCGGCCTCCGGAAGGAGTTCCTTGAACATGACGCGGTAGTCGCTGTACTTCTTGGCGTTGGGATACGTTTTGAACACGTGGTCGGCATACTTCCAGTCCACGTCGCACAGGCCGATGATCTCCTCGGTCTTGGCCACCTCGGCGATGTCGGCGGCGCCACGGCCGCCAATACCCACGGCCAGGACTTTCAGTTTACGGTCCATGGGCGGCGGAGGTACGTCTTTCGCCTTGGCCAGAACGGATTTGGGGGCCACGGACAAGCCGATGGCAGCAGCGGTTCCCGCTTTCAGGAACGACCTTCTTGAAATTTCTTTTGACATAGTATCATTGTTTTGTGTTAGTATAAGTTTCTATCCAGCCAGGAAGCAGATGCGGTGACTTTCCAGGGCTTCCCCGATGGGGATAGCCACAGGATGGTCCGGGCAGGCAACTGCCTCGATGAAGTCTTCCACGATGTCCAGGTCGGCATTCGAATGGAGGGGAAGGGCGGCTTCCCGTGAGAAATCGATTCTCTCCACCAGGTTCCCGAGACGGTCTCTCACCTCGATGCTGTCGTCCGTGGCAACCAGTTCTCCCAAAGTACCCGTGAACACGGTGATGCGGCCTTCCCGGCGGGTAAGGGCATTCATCTCGATGGTAATGAGGATGCCGTCCGTGGCGGTGAGGGTGACCATCTGGCGGTCGGCCACATCGTTGTCACAGTGAAAAGCGCAGCGCCCGAAACGGCCCGTGCGGATTTCCTCCTCCAGCACCTCCTGCTTGGTCTTTCCCTCCGGGATGGGGAAATTGTTGGTCCATACGCCCCGCCGCAGGTACATGTCCACGGCCGAGTAGGAACAACTTCCTTCCACGGGGCAGTCCACGCAGCGGGCGGCGGCTCCGGCGGGAGCGTTTTCCGGCCTGTACCATTCCAGACTGCCGGCGCTCTGCACCGACTTGATGCGCGCCCCGGTAATCCACAGGAGCATATCCACATCATGGCAGCACTTGGAGATGAAGGACGGCGTAGAGGCCGAAGCCTTGTTCCAATATCCGCGCACATAGGTGTGCAGCATGCGGTCGATGCCCACGAACTCCTGATGCGAAACCCCGGTGATCCGGCCGATACGGCCTTCGTCGATCAGTTCCTTCACCTTGCGGTAGAGCGGCATGAAACGGAGCACGTAGCACACACCCACCTTCACGCCCTTTTCCCGGGCAGCCTGCTCGATGCGGAGACACTGCTCGTAAGTCTGGGCAATGGGCTTTTCCAGGAGGATGTGCATTCCCCGGTCGATGGCCATGAGCGCCTGCTCATAATGGCAGCGGTCCGGTGAGCCGATGATGACTCCGTCACACTTTTTCCCTTTTTCAAAGAACGATTCAGCCGAATCGAAGCAAGCCTCTTCCGGCAGCGAAAACTGCTTCCGACAGGCTTCCCTCCTCACGGCATTGGGCTCCACGATGGCAACCAGTTCCACCAAATCACCGTGCGACTGGAAGTACTTCAGGTACTTGCCAGTCCGGTTTCCAACGCCCACAGCAGCCAGTTTTATTGTCACGAGTTCTGTTAAATATAATATTCTTGTAAAGATAGGGTTTTTATAAGTTTTTTCAAAATCTTTACGGCAATAAATCCAGTTCCCACTGTCCGTTTCCATACGTCCGCCCCTGAATCAGGGCCGATACGCCCACCGGCAGGGACACACGGAGATGATTCCCGTTGCGCCCGACGGAGATGGGTCCGTAAGGCGTATCGCGCACCACCTTCACCCACGCCAGCCCTTCGGGGACCTGCGGATCGATGCGCACTTTCCGGCAGCCCGGCTCCAGCGGAACAATCCCACCCAGCGCCTCATAGAACCAACTGCCGATGCCGTTGTAGCAGTTGTGCAGGCGGCTGCGCCCGCCGTCCCACTCTTCCCAGACGCCGGTGGCACCCTGCTCCAGCATGTACAGATAGCCGGGGTAGTCTTTCCGCTTGAGGAGAGAGAAGAACCAATCGGCCTCACGGGCCCGGGTGGCCCATTCGGTGAGGACGGGGATGCCCACCAGGCCGGTGGCCAGATGGCCGTCATACTGCTTTGCCGTGCGCTCCTTGAGTTTTTCCACCACCGCGGGGACCAAATCCTCCGGCACCGCCTCCACCAGCAGCGGGAAAACCATGTCCACCTGGCTTCCGGACCCGTACAGGCCCGTTTCCGGCCGATAGAAACGGTTATGGACCAGGCGGGACAGTTCCTCGTACCGCAGGCGGAAGCGTACGGCGTCGGCCGGCTCGTCCAGCACCTTCGCCATCTGCTCCAAATCCAGATATACCTGGCAGAGGGCGCAGTTGTTCACCAGGTCCACCGAGACGGGATCGTTCACGTCCACCCCCTTGGGGGCCGCCCAGTCCCCCAGGTACCAACCGCGGTACTCCAGGTTGGGCCACTGTTTCAGAAGACCGTCGACCGTATAGGCATCCACATAGTCCAGCCAGTGCTTCATCGCCGGATAAAACCGTTCCAGAGGGCGTTTGTCGGCATAGTTCATGTACGTGCGCCAGGGGGCCTGCACCAGGAAACTGCACCAGTAGGGGCCGCCGCCGGCCGTATAGGGATTGGGGGCGGTATGGGGCAGGCCGCCGTCGGGACGCTCGGCATCGGCCCAGGCCTGCAGCCAGTTCAGGTACAGCGGGGAAACCGCCGCCAGGGTTTGCAGGAAAAGGGTGGAAGCATTGCCGTCGCCGCCATAGCCCAGGCGCTCGATGCTGGCGCAGTCCACCATATAGCCGTTGAAGGTAAGGTTCTCCGCCGTCCGCTCCACCAGGGAATAGATTCGGTTGAGGTCTTCATCCGAGCAGGCGAAACTGCTCCGCTTCGGAAAATCGGTCCGCATCCGCAGGGCACGGACGGCCAGGGGCTTCTGCGGAAGGCTGTCCAGTTGCACATAGCGGAATACGTGATGGTTGAAACGGTTCAGGAAACGGTCTCCCTCCGCGGCCCCGGAAGAGATGTAAGAATCGTATCCGCAGATTTCGGGGTCCAGGTAGTCCGGGGTGTTGTCCCCGAACAGGACGGGCGTCACATGGCCTTCCGGAAGGCCCGGCAGGGTCACCTCCAGCAGGCCGTTCACCACCTTTCCGAAATCCACCAGGTACCTGCCGGCACCTTTGTCCACAACGCTCACCGGTTCCAGGACTTCCTGGACCATGCAGGGTTCGCACATTTGCATGGAGGCTTTCATCCCTTCCACCTTCACCACCTCCACCGGGCCCCATTCCGGCTTCACACGGGCGTCGATGATCTCCCCGGCGAACTCGTGTGGGCGCCAGGTCCCGCAGTCGGCATAGCCGCTCCAGGCTCCTTCCCAGGTGGCGTCCGTCCAGACGGACGGAATACCGTCCAAGTCCAGTTCGGCCCTGACCAGAGGCCCCTCGAAGGCCGCCCCGAAAGTGGTGGGCTTGTACCAGCCCGACCCGGCGGCGATCAGCAGTTCGTTCCGTCCTTTCCGAAGCAGGCCGGTCACATCATATACCATGATGAGCGAGCGTCTGTCCAATTGCGAGACGGCCGGATTCAGTACCGATTCCGAAACCTTTCTTCCATTCAGGGAGGCTTCGTGATAACCCAGGGAATTCACGTACAGAAGCGCTTGGGACGGCATTTTCTCCAATTCGAACGATTTTCTCAGAAGGGGCGCTCTCCCCTCCCCGGGCACAGCGCCGATGTACGCTCCCTGCATCTCTCCGTCCAACAGGCCCACGCCGAAATGCGCCTTCCCGCTCCAGGCCGACACCTTGCCGTCCTGGTTCCAGACCCGGACCCGCCACCAGGCCTGCTGCCGGGAGGAAAGAGGCGCCCCGCCGTACGGGACCATCACCTGCTCCGCGCTTTCCACCTTACCGGAACGCCAGAGGTCCGGCCCCACTTCGATCTCGTAAGCCGTCTGCTCCATGGGGCCTTCGCTGAAGACCGTCCAACTGAAATGAGGCTCGGCCGAATCGATGCCCAGCGGCTCCACAAGGCCCTCGCAGCGCATTTCCTGCACGTTGAAAGCGGGCTGGCAGCCGGCGGCGAGCAAGGCGGCCGACAGCATCGAAAACACAATCCGCAATCGTTTCATAATCCCGTTGTTAGAATCTTCTGGCAAAAGAGAGTTCGTCCTGCACCTGGCCGGTCATGATATTGTGCACCGTAATGCGGAGTTTCCCTCCTGAGACCTTGCCTTCCATCACCGTGGGATAATGATTTTCCACCAGCGTAGGGCCGCCGCCGATCAGTTGCGCCCAGCAGCGGTCCGGAGTCGGGGCGAAGTACATATACCGGTGCATGTGGGCCGTGATCAGGACCTGACAGCCGGCCGCATGGAGAAGAGGGCCCCACATCTGCCCGCAGGTGCGCTGCCAGAAGGCATAATCGGCAGAGTACTGCGGTGCGGCGTCATTGGGATACACATCCCCGGGGTTGTGGGTAGGGTCGTCGTCGAAAAGGGGAATGTGGCAGAACGCCACCAGATAGGGAGCGGAGGCGATTTCCGGCCGGGCCAGGGCGTCGCGGAGCCAGTTTGTCTGCGCCTCGCGATACTCTTTGCTCTTGAACAGGCCGGCGAAGATGGGATTGGTGTCCAGTTTGTCCTCGGCCGTATCCAGGCCCACCAGGGCCATGTCTCCCAGCCGCACAGCAAAGTTGCGGCCCAGATCCCAGTCCCGCACATCCCGCTCTTCCGGCTGGCGGTACATCCACACCCGCTCCAGATGCCGGTTGGCCCAGCCGCGGGAGTCATGGTTCCCCGGGCAGAACAGATACGGAATGCGGGCGGCATAATCCTTCCTTTCTATCGGATGGTCCAGGAAAATACGGATCTGGGCTTCCTGCGTCTCTTCGGAATTGGAAGCGTCTCCGTTCCATACGACGCAGGCAGGCGAGATTTCCGCCACTTTGTCCAGCACCATGCCGAAACTGTCCCAGCGCGCATGCGTGTCGTTGATGACGCAGAAACTGCCGTCCAGGGCCGAACCCGCCGTCGTAAACGAATAGATTTCAGGGTCTTCCTCATTTCCCAAAATCTTCATGTCGTATCCGTGGCCGTAATGGATGCGGTCGGCGCCGATACGGTAATAGTAGCGGGTGGCCGGCTTCAGGCCCGTAACCCGCACCATGATGACACGTTCGTCGATATCGGCCAGCCGGTAACCTCCGCAGAGGATTTTCCGGGCGTCGGACAGGTCGGGGTTTTCGCCCACCAGCACATAGCCGTTGGCCAGGGCGTTCACGGTGAAGGTGACACCGATGGACGTCTCGGCAAAATTCTGCAGCACAGGGGCCGATGCAATCAGTTTCCCGGAAGTCTCTTTCCGCTCTTCGGGCAAACGGCCGACAGCCTGCACCAACTGCGGGGCGCCGGCTGCCGCGGCAAGCACCGCCGAACTCTTAAGGAATGTTCTGCGTTTCATAATCGGATTATTTGGATGTTAAACGAATATCGGCCGATGAAGCCCCCACCAGCACTTCCGGCAGGGCCTCCGGAACCACGAAGCAGCCACGGGACTCACTCCAGTAGCGAAGGTCTTCCCGGCGGAGCGGAACCGTGATTTTCCGGCTTTCGCCTTTCCGCAGGAACACCCGCTCGAAGCCCCTCAGTTCCTTGATCGGGGCCTTTCCCTCGTATCCGGGGATGCGGACGTACACCTGGGCCACCTCTTCGCCGTCGCAGGGGCCTTCGTTTTTCAGGGTGAAACTCACTTCCACCCGGTCCCCGCGGTCTCTCACCCGGAGGCCGGAATAGGCAAAGGAGGTGTAACTGAGGCCGTAGCCGAACGGATACAGGACAGGGCCTTCGAAATACTTGTATGTGCGCTTTGTGATATCGTAGTCGTCAAAAGGCGGGAGGTCGTCCACGGAGCGGTAATAGGTGAGCGGCAGGCGCCCGGCGGGATTGTAGTCGCCGAAGAGCACCTCTGCCACGGCCGTACCGCCCTGCTCGCCCGGATACCAGGCATTCACGATGGCGGGGATATGCTCCTGCTCCCATTCCAGGGAGAGCGAACTGCCCGCGACCAGCACCAGCACCAGGCGGGGATTGGCCGCATGGAGTTCCTGCAGGAATTCCACCTGATAGGCCGGAAGGCCGATATCGTCACGGTCCTTCCCTTCCCGCTCGATTTCGCGGTTGATGCCCATGACCGCCACGACAGCATCGCAGGAAGCCGCCACCCGGGCTGCCTCCTCCGATTTCCAGGGGACATGCTTCACCTCCACCTCCGGCCCGGCCAACGAGCGGATTCCCTCCAGGATGGACACAGGCTCGCCCACCGGCACTCCGCTGTAGTCTCCGAACTCGCAGGTGGCGGCATTGATGCCCACGACGGCCAGCGAGCGGAGCCGTTCCCGCTTCAGCGGAAGCATGGCGCCTTCGTTCTTCAGGAGGACAATGGCCTCCCGGGCCGCCTGAAGGGCCAGTTCCTTATGCTTGGCACAACCGACCACCGAGGGCGGAATCCGGTTGTACGGATTGTGGGAAGGGTCGTCAAAGAGGCCCAGGCGCATCCGGGCCGTCAGGACATTGCGGGCGGCACGGTCGATGTCAGCCATCGGCACCTTCCCTTCGGAAAGAGCCTTTCGCAGCGGCTCCACGAAGACATCGTCGCCGCATTCCAGGTCCAGGCCCGAAGTGAGGGCCAGGGTGGCCGCTTCTTCTTTGGTCTGCACATAGTGATGGCCGCTCCGGAGCAGATCCGGCGCCCCGCAGTCACTGACCACATAGCCGCCGAAGCCCCACTGGTCGCGGAGCACTTTTTTCAGCAGCCAGGGATTGCCCGTGCACGGGATGCCGTTGATGGCATTGTAGGCCGTCATGATAGAAGTGGCGCGGCCCCGGCGGATGCAAGACTCGAAGGCGGGCAGATAGTACTCGCGCATCTGCTTTTCGGAAATGAGCGCATTGCACTCGAAGCGGTTGTGTTCTTCGTTATTGGCCGTGAAATGCTTGGGGGTGGACACCACTTTCAGGTAGCGGGGATCGTCTCCCTGGAGGCCCTGGACGAAGGCGGCGCCCAGTTCTCCGGTGAGAAAAGGGTCTTCCCCGTACGTTTCCGGGGTACGGCCCCAGCGCGGATCACGGGCCATGTTCACCGTCGGCGACCAGAAGGTAAGCAGGTCGCTGTACTGGGCCTTCTGCAACTCTCCCCTGCCCAACTCATTCCAGCGGGCGCGGGCTTCGTCGGAAGCCACGGTGGAAACCCGCTTCAGCAAGGCCGGATCCCAGGTGGAGGCCAGGCCGATCGCCTGCGGGAAAACCGTAAAGCGGCCGGGACGGACAATCCCGTGCAGCGCTTCGTTCCCGTGGTTGTATTTGGGGATGCCCAGCCTCGGGATGGCCGGGGCCGTCGCCCTGAGCAGGCCGATTTTCTCATCTGCCGTGAGCCTGCCCAGAAGGTCCTGGACCCGCTCTTCCACCGGCAAGGCTTCGTTCAGGAAGTCCGCAAGGCCGTTTTGGATACGGCGGAACACGGGAATGCCTTCCAGATCGACCGGAATGTCATAGTAGGAGCCGCCGTCGAACTTCTTCCCGGTCTCCACTTCCTCCCATCCGTCGATATTCACGGGAAGATACACCCGCCAGACGTTGACGCCGGGCTCCGTGACGGGACAGACCAGATAGTCCGGGCCGAACATATATTCCGTTTCCTGCCGGAGGGCCTGCGCATCGCCGGGGAAATCGAAGACCAGCGGCCGCATGAGGGTGTAATCCTCCTCCGTCACCCGGCGGGCACACTCCGTGATATAAGGGAGCAGGGCTTCGCGCCGGCGGATGCAGTCTTCGAACAAGCGGCGCGTGGGGGCCGGATACTCCCACGGCTCCGTACGGCTCATGTAGCCATGCACCCGCATGAAAGGGAGATAGACGCTTGCCTGGATCCAACGGATCATCAGTTCCTGATAGGCCGGGTCGGTATATTGGCCGGACGGGCGGAAGAAGCCGCCGGCATCCATGGTCCACCACGGAAGACCGGCCGCCATCTGGCCCAGGCCGGCCACAATCTGGCGGCGGAAACTCTCCCAGCTTGCCAGCACATCGCCGCTCCAGGTGACGGCGCCGTAACGCTGCATCCCGGAGAAAGCGCTCCGGGTAAGGATGACGGGCGTCTTTCCTTCCTTCCGGAGCCCTTCGGCCACCGTTTCAATCACTTTCAGGGGATAGACATTGCGGTACAGATCCCCGGGAACCCCTTCCGGGCCGATGCGGCGGCCAGCCAGGTCGTCGTTCTCCGGTTCGGTGGCATCCTGCCACCAGGCATCAAAGCCCAGAGGAAGCAGACGCTCCCGGAAATTGTTCCAATAGGTATCGGCCGCCTCTTTCCTGAAGAAATCCACCCATTCGGTACCGGGGATGAAAAAGCCGTTCTCCTGCATCTGCTTTCCCACCTCGCAGCCTGGATCCATCTTGGACCACACGGAGAGCATGATGTGCTGCCCCAGCCCGTGCACCTGCTCCACCATGGCGGCGGGATCCGGGTACTTGTCCGGGTCGAACTGCATGGCGTTCCAGCCCAGTTTTCCCCAATACTGCCAGTCCTGGACGATGGTTCCTACCGGCAGGTTCTCCTCATGGAAGCGACGGGCCGCCGCCAGGAGTTCTTCCTGCGTGTCGTAGCGTTCCCGGCAGTGGATGTAGCGGAACATCCACTCGGGCATCTCCGGGACATGGCCGCTCAGGCAGCGGAAAGCATGCTGCACCTCGTCGGCCTTTCCGGCGAAAACGGTGTAATCCACCGCCGGGGCGCCGGGAGACCGGAAGGTGGTCTCATCCGATACCCTGCGCCAGAAAAGAAGCGGGGCGGCCCCGCTGGAAACCGTCTCCACCAGATGTTCCCCGGCCTCCAGGAAGGTTTTTGCCGCTACGGTGGGAGGCAGCCAGATGTTGGTGTAATCGGCCAGGACCTTCCCGTCCACGGCCAGGTACTGCCGGCTGGACATCTTCTCTCCGCTGTCCAGCAGGAAGGCGTATTCCCCGGCCTCCTGCACTGGAAGGACCGTTTTTCCCCCGGAGATGTCCAGGGATTCGCCGGCCGGATTGAACTCCGTGAGCCCGTAACTGTGCCAGAGGAGGCCGTACCCCCGGCTGGAGAGAATCATGGGCACGGAAATCTGCGTGTTCACCTGCGTGAGCCGGCGGGTGAGCCCCCGGATGTCCAGATAGCCGTCCTGGAACTGGCCGGTCCCGTAAAGGTGCTCATATTCCGGGGAGAGGAATGTCACGGCATCCGGCTGCCGGGGGCCGGGTTTTTCCTCCAGAAGCACCATGCCGTCCGCGTCCAGGAAACTGAGGGCGCCGGTAGCCTCGCAGTAGCGGGCCTGCATCCGCTCCGTGGCGATGAGGATATCGCCGCCGGGCAACCGCTGCACCCGGTAAGAGGGCGCCGGGGCCTTTTCCGTAAAAATCAGTTCTTCCGGCAAACGGGCGCCTTCCGGGATAAATCTGACCCGCATGGCGTCTTCCCGGAGGGGTTCAATGCACAGGATTCCGCCGTCAAGGGGAATTTCAAGCGGAGAAGGCCGGGAACAGGATGCCAGACAGCCCAGGACCGCCGCGGCCAGGAGGAACTTCTTGATCATGCTTACTGAATTCTTTTAACGCCTTTGGGAAGATTAACGGTGGTTTTCACCTCGCCGCCGGGCTGTTTCTCATGCCGGACGGAAATGAGGCCCTGCGGGGTGGCCACCGTTCCTTCGGCCCATTCCAGCCCGCCCAGGTGCGGCTCGATACGGACCTTACGGAAGCCGGGCTCCATCGGCTCGACACCCAGGACATGTTCGCTCAGCCAGGCAGTGGGACCGGAGGCCCACCCGTGGCAGAAACTGTGACGGAGACCCACATAGCACCAGGCGCCGCCGTCGGCATGGATGTCGAATTTGCCCTCGGGGACCACTTCGTCAATCCGTGCGGCATGCTTGGCATCCACGTAGTTGAAGTCTTCCCAGAAGGTGGTGGCGCCAAGATCCAGCATCCGCCCCCAATACGCGGAGATCAGGTCCATGGCCTCGGCGTAATGGCCGCTCCGGGCCAGGGCTTCCAGGAGATAATAGCCCATGAAGGAGGTGAACTTGTCGGCCCCGTTCTGCAGGATGATGCCCGAAGCATCGGCCGCATCCACCATGCCGGAAACCGACAGGAGGGCTGCCGCCTGGCTGTTTCCCACCATGTCGGGAACATAGGTGCGGAGCCTTTGGGCCACTTCCGTGCAGGTGGCCTGTAAGGACGGATCGCCCAGGAAGGAGGCCAGTTCGGCCCCGGCTTCCAGGGCACGGACGCTGAGCGCCTGCAGGCCCGCATGGATGACGTCCGGCCGGTCGTTGGAAGGCCAGTCGATGAACCGGCCGTTTTCATAGGCCTCCCGGTTTCCGTCCATCTGCCCCGCCACCGTGCGGAGGAGGGTCTTCAGGTATTCGTGCTGCTGTTTGAGATAATCCATGTCCCCGTACCAGCAGTACAGATGATGCTGGATGATAATCCACCAGAGCGAATAGGAGCAGATGCCGTTCATCCAGTCCTCGGGGGACGTCTTGTCCCGCACATAGTCCAGGCTTTTGCGGATTACTTCCTGATTCCCAAAGACCGTGTTGGCCGTCATCACCTCCGGATGCATGTCTCCCATCCAGACCAGCCGGTCCCGCTTGACACCGTCCCAGAGATAGTCCTGCATGCACAGATGCACCGTATAGGCACCCGTCTCCCAGATTCGGTTCAGGCGCTCGTCGGAGCAGCGGAAGGTTCCCAGATATTCCAGGTTCCGCATGCGGGAGACGGCGCGAACGGCCAGAAGGCACACGTCCTCCCCGTCTCCGTCCACCAGGTCCACCCGGGCAAAGCGGAAGCCGCTGTTGCCGAACTCCACGCTCCCCAGCCAGGGAAGCGACAGTTCCACGTCCCGGGCCGAATGGTCGTTGGTGGCCGTGGTCCCCGGAGCGTCCACGCTGCTGAGGGCCTCGGTCACGGATTCACCCAGGCACAGGCGCACACGGGCCGTCTTGTGGGAGCCGTTGATGGTACGGACAATCTGGATACCGCCCTGGAGTTCCTTTCCGAAGTCCAGCAGGACGGAGCCCCCTTCGCGAAGGGTGACCACCCGGCTTTCGTCCGTGCTCACCTGCCCGCAGTAAGGCTGGAGCAGGGCCTCGGCATCCTTGACCGGTCCTTCGGTGCGCACGATGCGCACGGGGGTCAGATATTCCGTCACGAATTCAGGCTTCTCCTGCATGACGGAGCCTTCCCGGCAGCAGCATGCTCCCAGAAGGCCCGCCATTCCTGCTATAAGGATTAATTTTCTCATATACAATTACTTTGAAATGCGGAAACGGTAGCCGTAATCCTGCCCGGGGGCAATCCGGTATTCCTTGATGACGGCGGGGCCGCAACTGCCATTGCCGACTCCGTTCTGGATACAGTCCAGGTTGAGGACGACTCCGTCCCGGCGGATCCTGTCCAGATCGTTGGCATATTTTACCAGATACAAGTCTTCGTCGGTGTAATGGAGGGCGCTGAAATCGAAGTTTTCCGCAGCGGTAAAGCACACCGAACGGCCCCCGGCCGACGTGAAACGGACCCAGCGGGTATCGGTGCGCCCGCCCATGGACTGGGTGCGTACATAATGCTCTTCCATCCCGCTCACCGTGTTCTCATAGATTCCCAGGAAGGCGCAGTCCTTGCGGTCCTGATAATTCTCCATGGGGCCGCGGCCATACCAGGCCAGGTTCTCGAACACGGGGTTCAGCATCAGCCGCAGGCCCAGGCGCGGCAGCGTGAAGTCTTCGCCGGCCGTGAAACGGGCATTCACATCCACGCAGCCGGATGCCTGCACATCGTAAACGAGGGTGTACGGGACCTTCTGCGCCCCCACATGGGCCACGGCCGACACCTCCACGTGGAGGCAGTCGGGACTCTCCTTGGTCCGGAACCACAGCATTTCGGTCTTCGTGCTCACCGATTCGTCCTTGCCGTCGATGATGAAGCGGACGCCGTCGTTGCTGATGTAGCGGTAGCCGTTGAACACCGGCCCCTCCACGCCATGAAGCACCTCCTGCCCGTCCAGGCAGAGGCTGGACAGGGAACCGCGGGCCCGGTCGAAACGGACGCTCACGGCGCTGTTCCGGGCACAGAGGAAGCGGTCTTCCTCCGTGTAAATCCGGAGGGGTTCGGCCTGGCTGTTGTCAATGGCCGCAAGACGGGAAGCGGGTTCCCTGAGCATGAACTCCTCGCTGGCCACCACATGGGCGGCGGGCGCCCAGCGGGTCTTTTCCCGGAGCGAGACATACACCTGCAGGGTCACATCCCCTTCGCGGGGAAGTTCTCCCAACGGCAGATCCACCTCACAGGTTTTCCAGGGAGCCGTGTCCGGCAGGTCGCGCCGGCCGGCGGCGATTTCCTTCCCTTCCTGCAGCAGACGGTAGGAAAGTTCCATCTCGTTCAGGTTGTATGCCGTATAACGGTTCTCCAGGACAAGGCGTCCGGGAGTCAACTGGCCGATTTTCACATACTGATAGACCTTTTTCACCTGCTGGAGTTTGGGCGTGACCCGGCGGTCGGCCGTTACGATTCCGTTGCAGCAGAAGTCATTGTCGTTGGGCATGTCGCCGAAAGAGCCGCCGAAATAGAGTTTCCCGTCCCCGGCGCCGGGCATCACGACAGCCTGGTCCACCCAGTCCCAGATGCATGCGCCGATCATCCTTTCCGACTTGTTCTCGATGTAGTCCCAGTATTCGGCCAGGTTGCCGATAGCGTTTCCCATGGCATGGGCATACTCGCAGAGGAAATAGGGTTTCCGGGCACCATTGCGGTCCATGGCTTCCATCTGTTCCAGCGAGGGATACATCTGGGAGTCGATGTCGGCCACGTCATTCTGGCCTTCATAGTGGACGGGGCGGCTGTCCAGGGCCTTGACGGCATCGCGTTCGGCCACGATGTTGCAGCCGCGGCCGCTCTCGTTCCCCAGCGACCAGAAAAGCACCGAAGGGTGCAGACGGTCGCGCCGGACCATGCGCACGGCCCGGTCCACATAGGCCTCCTGCCAGTAAGGGAGATCGCTGAGGCTGTGGTTTCCGTGACACTCCTGGTCGGCTTCGTCCACGATGTACAGGCCGTAGTAATCGTACAGGGCGTACATCTTGGGGTCGTTGGGATAATGGCTGGTGCGGACGGTATTCAGATTATTGCGCTTCATCAGGAGGATGTCCTCCACCATGGACTCCACCGGGACAGCCTTGCCGTACACGGGGTGGATGTCGTGGCGGTCGGCACCCTTCAGATACGTGAGCACATTGTTGATATACAGTTTGTTGTCCTTGAACGCCACCTTGCGGAAGCCGTGTTTGAAACTGGTGCATTCCAGGACGGTGCCGGATGCGTCCAGCAGTTCGAAGCACAGCGTGTACAAATAGGGTTTCTCGGCGCTCCAAAGGTGCACGCCGGGCACCTCAATGACGCTGGAAGCCTCGGTTCCGCTGCCCTGGGCACTGCCCACCAGGGTGCCTGCCTCGTCATAGAGGGACACCTTCACCTGACCGCCCTTCCCGCTCACATAGGCGCGGGTGCCCAGGCGAGCGCTCCGGAGGTCATCGGAGAAAGCGGTGGTGAAGCGGAAATCGGCCAGATGCGTCTTGGGGCGGGCCATCAGGTACACGTCGCGGTGAATGCCGGCCAGGCGGAACATATCCTGGTCTTCCAGGTAGGAGCCGTCACTCCACTTGTACACCTCCACGGCCACCGTATTGCTGCCGCTGCGGACATACCGGGTGATGTTGAACTCGGCATCGTTGTTGGAACCCTGGCTGTAGCCGACCTTCTTGCCGTTCACCCACACGTAGAAGGCGGAATAGACGCCGTCGAAATGCAGATACACTTCCTGGTCTTTCCAGGAGGCGGGCAGGGTGAAATCGCGCCGGTAGGAGCCCACGGGATTGGGCTCCTTCTCCATGGTGTAGCCCCTGGACGCCTGGATGAAAGGCGGATTGTTGGCAAAGGGATACGTGGAATTGGAATAGAGCGGGGTGCCGTATCCCTTCATTTCCCAGTTGGAGGGAACGTCAATCTCTTCCCAGCCGCTCACATTGAAGGAAGGCTTGTAGAAGTTCTGGGGGCGGCTTTCCGGACGGGCCGTCCAATGGAATTTCCACTTGCCGTTCAGAAGAAGATAACGCGAACTGGCCGTCCGCTCCCAGGGACGGGCATAGGCGGGGTCGGCCTGCATTTCCCGGAGGGAGGCATAAGGGATGAGCGTAGGATGGCCCGGTTCCTTGTTGATGCCGATCACCTTGGGATTCTCCCAATCATTGGAAGAGGAAGTCTTGAGGGTGATGAACTTCACCTGGGTGGCCGATTCCCGGATGACCCAGCGTTGGAGCGGACTGTCGGCATCGGCCTTCACCTGCCATACCTTTTCACCGTAGGCCGCCTCTTTCCGGAGGCCGAGGGCAAAGTTTCCGTCTTCGCGGGTCAGGGTGAAGGTGCCGTCCTTCCGGCGGAAGACCTTCCACTGCTGGTTGGGGTTGCCGGATTCCTCGCCCCACTGAAGGACGGGATGCTCTCCGCTGCCGTCACAGTCCAGTCCCAGGAACGAGTATCCGTTCAGAAGTTGGTACACATCGTTTCCCAGCGGACGCAACTGCCACACCTGAGAGGCATTCCCCGCCTCCTTTTTGGAAAGGAGGACGGGGGTGTCTGTCCGTACGGCGCCCACCACATCCAGCACCCAGCCGTCCGGGGTGGAAATCTCATAACATTTCTTGCCGTCGAACAATTGGGCCTTCGCGGTCACCGCCAGCAGCAGACAGGACAACACAAGTCCGAATCTTCTTCTCATCGCAAGCCGGTCCGTTAAATTTTCAGCGTATAGGTTCCGGCCTTGTAATCCTTTCCATCCAGTTCGCCGGGCAGGGTGACGAAAGCCGTACTGCCCTCGGGAATGGTGAAGGTCCAGATCCAAGTGTCGCCCTCATACCTCCAGGCACTCTTGATCACACCGGCAGCACTCTTGAATTCGGCCTCCAGATGGCCCAGGCGCTTGTCCGGCACCGGATTCAGGTAAATGTGACGGAAACCGGCTCTTTCGGTGTCGGTCATGATGCCGGCCGCACGCTCCCACAGCCACTGGCAGACGGCGCCGTAAGCATAATGGTTGAAAGAGTTCATGCCGTTGGGCCCCATGCCCTTGTCCACCATGTAACTGTTCCAGCGCTCCCAGATGGTCGTGGCGCCGTTGTCCACGGAATAGAGCCAACTGGGGTTCTTCCGCTGGAAGAGCAGTTCATAGGCGATGTCGGACAAACCGCACTCCGTAAGGGTTTCCATGAGGATGGAGGTACCCAGGAAGCCGGTCTGCAGGCAGTTGCCGTGGTCGGCGAAATTCTTGCGCAGCCGCTCAACGGCCACTTCTGCAGACTCTTCCGTGAACAGGCCGAGTTTGATTCCGAACAGGGTGGGTGTCTGCATCGTATTCAGGATATCCAGACGGAAACGTCCGTCGGGGAACAGGAAGGTTTCGGCAATATATTCCCGTGCCGTTTCGTACATTTCCGCATATTTCTCGAAGTCCTTGTTCCGGCCGGTCGCGGCGGCCATGTCGCTCATCATGCCTGCGTCAATGGCCCAGTAGCAGGCACCCAGATAGTTCCAGTAGATACCGGCCTGGGCACGGGTTTCCGCATCCTTGAACGCACGGCCGCTGCTGCTTTCCAAAGCCTCGTAACTGAGCCAGTCGGCCCAGTTATAGTTTCCATTTTCGGCCTTCAGCGCCTCTGCGTCATACTTGGTCTCGTTCACATGGGCCATGAACTTTTCCATGGAGGCCCAGTTCTCTTCGATGATGGCCGTGTCGCCGAACTGCTTCCACACCGTCCAGGGGACGATGACACCGGCATCGGCCCAACCCAGGCGCATGGTCTCGTTGCCATACTGGGCATAGGGGGCCACGCCCGGATAGCCGCCCAGTTCGCTCTGGCTGTCACGGATGTCGCGGGTCCACTTGTGGAAGAAGCGGCTGGTATTGGCGAAGAAGGTGCCGGTTTCGGCGAATACCTGCGTGTCGGCCATCCAGCCCAGGCGCTCGTTGCGCTGCGGGCAGTCCGTAGGGACGGAGAGATAGTTGGAACGCATCCCCCACACCGTATTGGAAATGAGTTTGTTCACGAGTTCATTGCCGGTGGTGAGGGTGCCGGTCTCCATTTCCTGGGAGATGGACGTTACGGGGACGGACGCGATGGACTGGAACTGCACGGGAGCGTCGGTGGTGACGGCGATGTAACGGTAACCCCAGAAGGAGGTGCGGGGCTGGTACGCCACAAAGCCTTCGGCCGGGCCGAAGGTATAAGTGAGCCAGATCTCACCCGGATCCACCCGGAGGTTGCGGCGGTGCGTGCTGCCTTCGGGGCCGTCCATGCCGCGGCGTTCGGCGCCGTTGCCGTCGTTCAGGATTTCGGAAGGATAGCAGACAATCTTGGTGCCCTCCGCCGCCTGGAACACGAAGGAAGGCACGGCGGCGGCATTCTGGCCGAAGTCCACCACCAGCGTTTCACCGGGGTTCAGTTCCACCACTTCCCCGTCGGCATAGCGGCGCTTGATGTCCACCACGCCATATTCCACTTTCTCTTTCTCCTCCGACTCCACGGCGCCGGTGACACCCTGCCAGACATAAATCTGGGTGGGACGGAGCCTGAGGTCTTCACGCTGATAGATTTCCGCACCGCAAGTGGGAAGGATCTCGCCCTTGAACTCGGTGTTCACCTCGGGCGTGGAGAGTTTCTCAGGCGTCTCATAGCCCATCGGGATGCGGGCGTCGTACTCCTCGCCGTCAAAAATGCCCGCATGGGTCACAGGGCCGGCAATGCCGGCCTTCCAGTGCTCCGTATCGGTTCCCAGGCGCTCGACGCTGCCGTCGGAATAGGTGAGTTCCACCACGCCGCGGAAAGCGCACTTGAGGCCCTGCATGGTGTTCATGTCCCCGGTGGTGACAATCTTGTCGGCCCACCAACCGGGAGTCACCTGGGCACTGAGTTGGTTCTCCGCACCGGCCTCGCAGTTCAGGGCAGGGGTAATGTCATAGGTAAAGGAACGCTTGGTCTTGAGGGCATGCGTGAAACCGGGTTTCAGCACTTCCCGGCCGATCCGCCTGCCGTTCACATACAAGTCATACACGCCCAAGCCGGCCGTCATCCAGACCGCCTTTTTGACTTTTTTTCCGTTCTTGACGGCGGACAGGAACCAACTGGCGCCGGGGGCGCTGGTATAACATTCCTGAGCGGGGCCTTTGGACACCGGAGCGTCGGCGGCGGAAATCCACTGCGAGGCGCTCCAGGCTGCATCCTCGAGGGCGGGGACCAGCGGGAGTTCTTCCGGACTCACTTTCCGGGATGTGCAGGCAACCACGGCAGCGGCCATGACCGCAACGACAAAAGCAAAAGAAATCTTTTTCATATCGGTATTTTGTTTTGTTTGAATTCTAATACAGGAGCCTTACCGGGCCCAGGAGGCCGGAGGACTGCAGCGGGTCGTCGGCCTCGAAAGTATGGTGGTTGGTCCAGGTTCCGCGCTCTTCGGGCCGGAGCTTTTCGTCGGCGATGAGGCGGTTCTGCCAATTGTTGTAAACCGTGATTTCCAGGGTATTCTCCCCTTTCTGCAGCAAGGCCGATACCGGAAGACGGTACGGGAACGTCCAGACGCCGCCGGCCTCCTTTCCGTTCACCTTCACACCGGCAATCACCATCGCTTCCCCGAGGTCCAGGGAGGCGCCGGCAGGGACGCTGTCAAGGGAGAACGAACAGGTATAGACCGCGTTTCCGGAATAGTATTTCACGGCCGGGTCTTCGCTGAGGCTCCAGTCGGAAAGGCTTTCAAAAGTGCGGGTGAAACCGGGATTTCCGGCCGACGGGGCAAAAGCCACGGTCCAGGGGCCGTTCACCGGCATCTCCGCAGCCGGTGCCCGGCCGGGGGCTTTGGCCTCTTTCCGGAACACCACGAACAGGCTCTGGAGGCGGTCCAGGGAAAGGGTTTCCCCTTCCCAGCCCGTTACTTCCCCGGTAAGCGGGTCCCAGAGTTCGGCCTTCAGGGAAGGAGCCACCCGGAAGGAAGGATGCAGCGACACCGGTTCATCCTCCTGGTTGGAGACAAAATAGATGTCCCCTTCGGAGCCGAAGGTACGGTGGATAAAGAGAAGATTCCCCTCCTTTTCCGCGTAAGAAAAATCGGGACGGGTTCCGAGGTCGTCCAGGACTCTCTCCAACGGAGTGCCTGCGGGATAGACCATTCCCTTCGCGCTGCCGTTCCAAATCTTATCGGCCCATTTGTGAACCCGCTCGTCAGACTCGAATACACCGTGTTCCAGGCTGGGGGAACGCAGGGGTGCGTTTCCCACTATGCTCAGGCCCTCCGCCACAAAGCCGGCTATCACTTCCAGCAGTTCCGGACGCATGGTTTCCTGCCGGGGAAGCACCAGCACCCGGTACTCCATGCCGCTGTCCAGCACCAGGCGGCCGTCTTTCACGCGGGCGTGGTGGCGGAGCACATCGGCATTGATATAGTCAAAACTGTACCCCTTGGGAAGGGCCGGGTCCGTGACGCCGGTCATCTTGGGGGCATCCTCGCCGATGAAATAGGCCACATCGGCCACATAGCGGCCCTGCTGGAGCAGGAAATTGCAGCGTTTGAGGTACTGCACAAAAGTACCCATGCCCTCAAACCAGGAATTGTTCCGGTTGAACTCGTTGCCGAACCAGGCATCGCGGCCGGGCTGCCGGTCGTCGGGCTGCTGGATGTACAGATGCAGGAGGGTGGCGTTGATGCCTTCGCAGAAGAAGCGGTCGGTGCGCTGCTTCATCAGGCGCGGATAGCGGTGAAACTGGGGAGCGCCCGCCGTGCAGGATTCGGCCCAGATCCGGTTCTTTCCATAGATATGGCCGCAGGACGATGCCGCGCGGTTCTCGATGTCCCCGAGGCTTCCTTCGCTCCAGAACTCGCCGGCGATCTGGTCGCTCTGGCTGCCATAGAGGAGGAATTCGCTGGGGAAGCCCCAGTGGCCGTAGCATTCCAGCCAGGTCTGAAGGCCGTCGGCGTTCGCCTTTTCCCTGAGGCCGCCCACATAATCGTAAGCGACCCTGTCGGCCACCAGGCGACGGAGGTCCCAGAGGAAGCGCTCGCTCTCCTCCATGGTGCTCACCACGAGCCCCTGCAGGACGGGAAGATACGGACGGGGGTCGTAGCCATAGGTTTGTTCAAACACCCGGGCCATATCGTCCGTCCAGTTCTGGCCGCCGGTTTCGTAACTGTCCTCCACCACCACCTTCCAGGTTTTGCGGTCCTCGGGAGGGATACGGCGCAGCAGGTCTCCCACGAAGGCGTCATAATGCTGCGCGACATAGCGGCGGCTCATCTTGTCCACCTCCAGGCCGGTGCCTTCGGAAACGGCGGGGCCATTGCGGACGCCAGTGGTCTGCATATAGCTGGTGAGGATGGTCCATTCCCCGCCCGGAACCGTCCAGCGGAGCTTTCCGTCCACCAGGCGGTCCGTGATATTCTGCTGGAAAACAGGGTCCACGCAGTTCCGGTAGTTCACATACCCAGGATGGTCCCACATATAGCAGTCCCACATGGGAAGCGGCTCCTGGAACAGTTTCGCAAGGCTCTTTTCCGCATAGTGGGGCATGAGGCCAATCTCAGAGAGCGTAACGGTGAAGGTGCCGTCGGACGGGTCTTCCAGACGAAGCTCGAAACTGCCGGACTCCCCCGCGGGGAAACTCTCCACCCACGGGGACAGGGGCTTGAAGCCCACGTTGGGGCTCAAGTTGTGCCTGTCGTAGGTGAAAGAGGCCAGTTCCTTTCCGTTGCAAAGGAGGGTGGCTTCCGTCCACTGATTTCCGTCGCTTTCCAGCTTGAGGCTGTGGACCGGGAAGTCCGCCTGCATCCGGAGGACGGCCGGTACTCCCTTTCGCGTTTTCAGGGTCCAGCTGCGGGATGCGCCCACCAGCTTTCGGAAGGCCTGGATATCCACAATCCGGTCCGGGGGTACGTCCGGAAGGGAGAGTTCCTGCTCGGTGCCATTGCCCGTCACCTGCTGGAAATGCCCATCGAGATACTTCATGCTCTGTTCAGGCGTAATCCAGGGACCGCCGGACTGGCTCCAGCCCGGGCAGTTGAACAGGCCGATCTCGATGCCCAGTTCCCCGGCGGTCTTGAGGGCGGTATGGGTAATGTCCAGCCACTCGTCGGAAAAAAGCCGGACAGGGCCGTCTCCTTCCTCCACTCCCTGGTTGCCGATGAAGGCGCGGTTGATGCCCACACGCTTCATGGCCTGGAGGTCTTTCACCACTCCTTCCTTGGAGATATAGTTGTCCAACCAGTACCAGTAAACAGCAGTTTGGACGGAATCCGGAATGTTCCGGAATCCGTCCTCCAACTGCGAAAAGCCCACTTTCCCGCTCCTGCCGCACGACAGCATGAGGAGGGGAAGGGCCATCCAAAGAAAGAGTTTTTTCTTAAGCATCTATTTCACTTTTACATACAGGACGCCGTGGGAAGGAATCTGGTACACGGCATCGGTAGGAATGTCTTTCTGGCGCCAGAGGTCGCGGGCGGTATCGGCCTGGATGCCGATTTTCTCCAGGGCTCCCTTGAGAAGGGTGGGCATCACCGCATCGTTCAGGTTGAAGATACCGACGGCCTTGCCGCCGTCATAAAGGTCACGGCTCCAGATTTGGACGCCGTCCTCCACCACGTCCTGATGGGCCTGGTGGCCCAGGATATCTTGGTTCACGGCATTCACCTCGTTGTTGCACAGGAGGTTGAAGGTAAAGTCGTCAATCTGGTCCAGCGGGCAGCCGATGAGCATGTTGGCGGAGAGCAGCGACCACAGGGAGATGTGGGTGTACTGCTCGTCCGGAGTGAGGCGGCTGTCCCAGAGGTTGTTGCTCCAGCCCACCTTGCCCACCACCAGCATGTCGGGGTCGTTCCAATGGCCGGGGCCGGCATAGGGATGGAGGCCCGCCTGCTGGACAAAGCCGATATTGTAGAGAGATTCCCAGGTATCGTTGATGTCTCCCGTAGTGCGCCAGGAGTTGGCATCGACAAAGGCGCCCCACTCCCACACTTTGGCCATACCGTACTGGCAGAGGGAATAGAAAATGTCACGGGGCTGCTCGCGGAGGAACTGCTGCATCTTCACATACGGACGCATGTAGGCGGCGGTGGAATGGTCGGTGCTGGCGGCGAAAACCTTGTTGTAGCCGCACCAGTCGTATTTGAGATAGTCGATTCCCCAGTCATTCCAAGTTTTGGCATCCTGCTCCTCATGGCCGATGGAGCCCAGATAACCGCCGCAGGTGTGGCTTCCGGGGCTGGAATAGATGCCCAGGCGCAGGCCGTTTCCGTGGAGCCAGTCGGCCAGGGACTTCATGTCGGGGAATTTCTCATTGGTGAGGATGGTGCCGTCGGCGGCGCGCTCTTCGGCCTCCCAGGCATCGTCGATGTTCATGTAGCTGTAGCCATAATCGGCCAGGCCGCGGTTGATCAGGGCCACGGCCGATGCCATCACCTTCTCCTGCGAGACGCTGGTGCCCCAGCAGTTCCAGGAATTCCAGCCCATGGGCGGGGTGAGGGCGATTTTGGCACCCACCTTGAGGGTGAAGGAAGCGCTGGTGCTGCCCTTGGCATTGGTGGCCGTGAAAACGAGCGGATAATCACCCTCTTCCTTGACACAGCCGCTGAGAACGCCCTTCACGGGATCCAGCACAACCCCTTCGGGAAGGCCTTCCACCTTGTAGGTCATGGGTTTCTCACCGGAGAAGGCCAGGCGGAAAATGACCGGAGAGCCGGGGCGGACACCGAACACCAGCGGGCCGTTGTAACGGGGCGTGGCCGGTGCCGGCGGAGTGAGGATGTAGGGAGCGCAGACATTGGCTTCCAGGAAATCATCGAAACGGTTGTCCCTGTAGGTGAAGACCACGCGGGCGCCCTCCTGGAGGGGCTGGGTGAAAGTGAGGTCCTTCTTGCCGGTGGGGCGCACTTTCCAAGTCTTGGAAGACAGGACTTCGTCCGTGAGGACGTCCCTTATCTGCGCCTCGACCGTACCGCTGGTCTTGATACGGCTGCTGACGGTGGCCACACATTCCTTGTTTTCACGTTTCAGGGTGAGGCTTGCATAGTCTTTCAGTGCCGGTTTGGTGATGTTGACGGGCTGGGCATAGAAGCCGCCCGGGTCTCCCCCGTTATACACGCGGACAGCGATGATGTTTTCCTTGTCCCAGAGCACCCATTCAGGGGATACCACATATCGGCGGGGCGTATCCCACTTTCCTTCAAAGCCGCCTTCCTCCTTGGGATTGCGGCCTGTCTTCCCCACCAGATGCCCGTTGAGCCAGGTTTCATCGGTGTCGTCGATGGGGCCCATGTCCAGAAGGATTTCCCCGGTGACACCTCCCTTCAGGGTAGAGGGAATCACCACATGGAGGCGGTACCAGCCGTAATTGTTGGCGTTCCGGACGCCCTGCTGGTTCCAGTCTTTATCCAGGGCCAGCACCTGCCAGGCGCTGTCGTCAAAATCGGTCTTCTGCCAGGCGGGGTTGTCTCCCTTGCAGAAGCGGGCCGTCTCAACAGTAACGCATTGGGCGCCGGCCATTTGTGCGATTCCCATGGCCAGGACCAACAGAAGGGTGGAAAAGTATTTTTTCATAACAGTAGGGTTTTATATCAGGGTCCAATCTTGTTCCAGGCAGCTTACGTGATGTTCCGTAATGCCGATTTCGTCCATCCAGCGGCGGGTTTCCAGGGTTTTGAGCCAGGTATTCCGGCCGGGCTCCCACACCCAGGAGGGGGTGGGCCAGAGGCAGGCGTGGAAATGGATGGATTTGTAGAATTCCTCGTCGCAGCCGCTCTGCCCGTGATGGGCCATCTGGAGGTAGTCGCAGTCCAGATATTCCTTGTACCGGGCCAGGACGCTTTTTCCGCGGTTTACTTCCGCATCTCCGAGGAACACCACGCTCTTGCTGTCATCCCACATGCGGATAATCATGGACTGCTCGTTGAAATGCTGCATCCCGCTACCCATATCCGCCACGCTTAGAATCATAATGCCCACCCCGTCCATATCGAAACGGAGGCCGGTGTGGTGGACGTTGACAAAGTCCGTTCCGTCCATGTAGTCGTCCAGGGCGCAGTAATAGCCTCGGGCATTGTCCGCGCTGGCGGGCTCGCAGTTCAGGAATTCGTCCGGAAGGCGGGAATAAATCACCTTGTCGATGGTGATTCCCTGCGGGTCCCGGAGGATGGTGGCCAGGGCTTCCATGTGGTCTTCGTGCGGATGCGTGATGAACCACTGGTCCACATGGTTGCCGGCCTTGGCGAGATAGCCGCGCAGTTTGGGGACATCCGTGGCATAGCCGCCGTCCACCATGAACACCTTTCCGCCCCCGGTTTTCATCAGGTACGATTCACCGATGGTGTCGGTGGCAGATGAAATCTGGGTCAGGGAAAAATGACCTTTCTGCCTGGGACCGAAGAGTTCCTTCTCTTTCTTGGTCCAGCCGGAGGGAGCGCAGCCGGAAAGGGCCAGGCCCGCCGCAGCTGCTCCCGAAACCTTGATGAAATTCCTCCTATCCATGGTACGTAAATTTCGTGCCATACAAGATAAGAAGAATCCGTCATCGGATCTCTTTTGTTTTCGCCAAAAAAACTTTGAGAAATGACAATCGAATCTCTAATGCGAAATGGCCGAAGCGGGGATGCGAACGAAGTTCATGGAACCGGGAGCCCGCCATCTCCACTCCAAATTTTGCCCTTCATAGTCTTCCAGGTACTTGAGGGTAAAGGCATGCAGGCCCTTTGCCAGGCCGATGAACCCGGTTGCCGTGGAATTGGAATGGGAGCCGTCGGCATTCACGGCCAGGTGACCGTCTATCTCCAGCACGCACCCGTCGTCGCTGGTGATGGCGAATTCCCAAAGGCCCTCCTCCGGGACATCCAGATAGCCGGTGAAGACATAGCCGAAATGGTCCTCGTCCGGTGCGCCCTTGATGGACGGTTCCGGCATCACGCCGCGCGAAACCACCGGGGACGCCACCACATCGGCCGTCATCTTGAAATAGCCCCTGTGATAAGTGTAGCGGCAACCGGGAGCCCGGGAGGCGGGAGCGGCCACGGAAGGATGGATCACCAGCGGGAAAACCCGGCACTCCAGAAGCGGACTGGGTGTCATCCCTTCCTTGAAAGCGCGGGCCTTCAGCAGCACCTCCTCCGCAATGGGGAAGGCTCCTTCATACAAGGCCGATGCCTCCGTGGGCTCGCTGCCGTCCAGGGTATAGCGGATTTCCGCCCCCGGGGTCCGGCTGGAAAGAGAGGCCTGGAAAGTTCCTCTGAAAAAGCGCGGATTTCCCAGGAGGGCCGGCGTGGAAACCAGGTCCTCCCCCGTCATGGAATACGGGGCCGGCAGGGCATCCCGCCCATGGAAAGGCTTCTTGGAAAGGGTGAAGGAAAGTTCTCCGCCCTTTACGATATCCGAATAGGTAATAAACTGTGCCTCAACCCTTTTTCCATTCAGACGGACATCCTTCACATAAGCGTATTCGGGATGGTCGGCCGTGATGACAAAGGTTTTTCCTCCGGGAAGATTCAAAGTGATTTTCTTGAAAAGGGGCGCTCCCAGCACAAATTCTCCACTGCCGGGGCATAGAGGATACAGGCCCATGGCGCTCATCACATACCAGGCGCTCATCTGACCGCAGTCCTCGTTGCCGCAGATGCCTTCCGGCGTGGGAGCATACATCCGGTCCAGGATATGCCTCACCCAGCGCTGCGTGAAGGAAGGGTCTCCGATGCAGGCATACAGCCAGGCCGATCCGTGGCTGGGCTCATTACCATGGGCATACTGGCCGATCATGCCTGTCACATTGCCGTCATCGGCCATGGACGGGTCCAGATACTCATACGTAAAGAGCGAATCCAGAGAGGTTTTCACCGCCTCCCGGCCGCCCATCAGGCCCACGAACCCGCCCATGTCCTGGGGCACATAATGCCTGTACTGCCAGGCCGTGGCCTCGGTGTAATCCCGGGAGCGGCCGGCGGGGTTGAAGGGGCTGCGCCAGTTGCCCTCGGAATCCCGGCCCCGGAAATAGCCGGTGGAAGGGTCCAAGAGGTTGCGATAACGCAGCGCGCGGGCATCATATTCCGCAGCAAGCGCCTGGTGTCCCAGCGCCTCCGCCAAGCGGGCGATGCACCAGTCGTCGTAGCAGAATTCCAGCGTACGGGACACGGACTCGGAGGCGAAATCGCAGGGAATGTAGCCGTACTCGTTGTACCAGGCCGATGCCGGGTCCAGGTTGGAGGAAGCCACCATGGCCTCCAGGGCCGCTTCCCCGTCGAACCCGCGGATGCCGCGGAGCCACGCGTCGGCCAGGACGGAGACGGCATGATAGCCTATCATGCAGTCCGTATCCACGCCGGCAAGGGGCCAGAGGGGCAGTTTGCCGTCCCGCTGAAAGGTCTGGACCAGGCTCTGGGCCATGTCGCTCACCAACTCCGGATTCAGGAGGGTCTGCAGCGGATTCCAGGTGCGGTAGGTATCCCAGAGGGACAGCGTGGAATAGAAGGGCCGCTCCCCCACATCGCTGATGAGGTTCGGGGCCACCAGGGTATGGTAAAGCGCCGTATGGAAATTGGTCCTTTGGGCAGGGGTTCCGCCCTCGATGACTACCTTCCGGAACTGCTCATCCCAAAGTTCATAAGAGCGGCCAGAAACCCTGTTAAAATCCACCCTGGGGGCCTCTGCAAGGCGGTTTTTCCGAGCGTCAAGCGCGCTGGTCTGAGAGAGACCCACCGTAACGGTAACCCCCTTGGTATCGGCCGGGAAAGTAAGGAGGTAACGGTCTTTCCCGTCGGGGATGCAGCTGGTGAAAGGCACGGAGAAACGGGCGCTGAAATAGATTTCCCGGCTGGGGGCCCATCCGGCCACGTGACGGCCGCCTTCCAGGAGGGTATCGGCCACCGCAGTGCAGGAAATATCACTGGGACGGGTTTCGCCGATGTTGTGCCGAAGGTCAATGAGCAGGTGCCGCTCCCCTTTGCCGGAGAAAGCGTAGGAATGGCATCCCGTATGGGGCAGTGCCGTCAGCTCCACGGTAATGCCCGGAAGCACGACGCTGTAATAGCCGGGAAAAGCTTTTTCATCGGCCTTGGAAAAAGGCAGCCGGGGGGCCTGGAAGCCCTCTTCGGTGAGCGGAACTTCCCCCAGCAGGGGCGTGAAGAGGAAGTCTCCGAAATCCACGCCGCCGGTACCGCTCAGATGGGTGTGCGAAAAGCCCATGATGGTGCTGTCTTCGTCGTGATACCCGGACGCGGCAATCCAGCCGCCGTTTCGGGTGTCCGGGCTCAGCTGGACCATTCCGAACGGGGCCGTGGCACCAGGATAGGTGTGGCCGATGCCAGCCGTTCCCACAAAAGGATTCACATCATGGAGGGCCGAGACCTCTTCCGAAGAGGTGCAAGAGACTGCAAAAAACAGGACAGGCAGCAGGGCCACCCGGCGCATTCCTTTTTCCATCATCCTAAAAAACTGTTATTCGCCCAAATCGAGGATTCGCACGTTCCGGATCTTGAGTCCGGAGCCGTGTCCGCAGAAAGAAATGTAGCCCTTGCGGTTGAACAGGCCCGGGTGCTCGTGGCCGTCGATGGTGGCCTTCCGGCCGCCTTTGGTCACTTTGCGCACATCGGCATCCGTAATCACCTCACCGTTCACGGTCACTGTGATGTGGTCTCCCTTCACGATGATTTCCTCGGTGCTCCATTCGCCCAAAGGTTTGTGCTTGAGGCGCTTGGCGGGGACAATACCGTAGATGGAGCCGTGCACCTGGTAATCCTTGAGCCAGCCGGCGTACTGCGGGGCATCATGGTCCAGAATCTGCAGTTCGCACATGCCGTGGTAGGCGGCGTCCACGTTCTCGGGGGTACGGATGCCCACGCCGTTGTTCACGCCTTCCTCCAGGAAACAGAATTCGAAACGGTACACGAAATTGCGGTACTGCTTGTTGGTGTACAGATTGCCCGTACTTCCATACAGGGCCGATACCAGGATGGCTCCGTTCACCACGGTATAGCCTTCCTTGTCACCGTGCCACTTGGAAAGGTCGCTTCCGTCGAAGAGCATTTCGAAACCGCGGGCCTTCTCCTCGGCCGTGAGTTCGCTGCGGGGGGCGGATTTCGCCTCCGAGAGCATCTTTCCAATCTCGTCCACGGCATATCCGTCATCGGCCAGGCCGCGGGTACGATACAGGGTGGCGGCCTTCTCCAGACTGCCCTTGAAGTCGTCATAATTGATTTCTTCCTTGCACTGGGAGGCTATCTTGCGCACCGCGTCGGCGGCGGAATAACGCACCCCTTCCGCGCTGTCATCCAGATACTTGCCGGCCAGAAGGAAGCACTTCATCAGGGGCATGTCGGCAATCTTTCCAAGGGCCGATTCCTTGACGGCCGGATCGGAAGCCAGGGACAGCACTTCGGCATAACCCAGCCGCTTCACGTCGTCGTTCTTGCCGAACCGGGAAAGAAGGTTCACGTAGCGGTCCAGGTACTTGTCGGCATCCTTCCCTCCTTCACGGGCGGCAGCGAGCACATCCTCCATCACGGAAGGAATCTGCATGCCAAACAGGGCATCGCGGGCCGATGCGTCTTTCTGCACCACCTCACGGAGTACGTTCGCGGCAGCGTCGGAATTGCCGGCGGCGAGGGCCGGATAGAATTTGTCTTTATGGACAGCTGCAGGGAGATATCCTTTCAACTTTTCCGCCTGTGCTTCAGGCGTTTCCGTATGAAGGGCATAGACGAGGGCTTTCTGGAGAGGCTCCGTGAATTCTCCGGCGGAAGCATCCAGAAGAGCGGCTATTCCGTCGGCCTGCGCCAGGGTGGCCATGCCGTCCAGCGCCTTGGCGGCAGAAAGGTTGCCCGAAGCCGCCAGTTTGAGCACGGCGGGAGCCAATTCGGTCATGTGACGCTTGGGGCAGAGGCGGAGAAGGTTCTCCAGCTGCATTCCGTTCTCCGGAGCATCCAGGGCCTTGGCCACCGCATCGGTCACATTTCCTTCAAAAGTAGTGAGGGCGGCAAAGGCGGCGCCGGACTTGTCCCAGGACAGGGCGCTCACCAAGGCTTCGGCAGCGCCTTCTCCGCCAAGGATACCCAGCGTCCGGAGAGCGGTTTCTCCCTGCTCACCCGGGACCCGGATGCTGCTTGTCACAAGGGGAAGGGCGCTTGCCGCTTTCTTCACGCCCAGCCAGTTGAGGACATCTGTCTTGGCTCCGTCGGGAAGGGTGGCATAGGCTTTTTCCAGGGCCTTGGCCAGGGCCCCCACATCATCCTTTTCCGCAGCGGCCAGGGCGGCGTTGCGATAAGGGCGGTCTCCGGTCTTGAGGGCGTTCACCACCAGTTTCGGATCCGGAGCGGACCGCTCGATGAGCGTTTTCACGGCAGCGCAGCGGATACCGGAATTGGCATCTTTCAGAAGGCCCTTGGCGGCCTTCACGGCCTCCTTGTCGCTGAGATTGTCCAGAAGGACCATATAATCGGCCGGGGACTGGCTCTTCAGGTACTTGGCAGAGGCCTTGCCGCCAATGATGCCAAGGGTCTGGCAAATGGCTTTTTTCTCCTCTCCCTGAGCCTTTTGCGCCCATTGGAGAAGATACGGTTCAGCCTCGCGGAGCCCCCGGTCGGCCACGGCGCCGCAAAGGAGGGTCTTGTCGGCCCCTTCCGTACGGACCAGGTCCATCAGGGCTTTGTCCCCGCCGGGAAGGGCTACCAGGGCCGCTACGGACATGGGGGCGCAGAGCGGGTCGTTCACATAGGACAGATACAGGTCAATGTCGGCTTCCCGGGCCAGCGGATACAACTGCTGAAGGAGGAAGGAGCGGGCCACGGAATCATCGCAGCGGGAGATTTCCTGCTTAAGGGCGTCACGTTTGGCGGAATCGCCGGCAACTTGTCCGAAGAGGCTTCCTGCCACCAGCAGGAGCGCGGTAAACAGAGTAAATATCTTTTTCATAAGGCACTAAATCATGGAAGCCCAGGGGGCACGCATCGGTTGGTTAATGAGATGGTTGGCGGCATCGTCGCCGATAAAACGCTGGGTGAGCGGGTCGAAGTGCAGGGTGCGGCCGAGGCGCAGGGCGCAGGCACCCATGTTCACCACCGTAGCGCTGTGGTGGCCGATTATCTCATCCAGGGCGAAGTGCTGGCGGTTTTTCACGCACTCCAGGAAGTCGGTGTGGCGGGGAGCCGGGTCCGGCAGGGAGTTGATGACGTCCCAGACGTTGGGGATGGTGCACTCGAAGCCTTTGTAAACCTTGCCCAGCGGACCTTCGATGTACGGAACCTTGCCGGGGCTTTCGTAGCCCTCACCTTCCAGGATAATCTTGCATCCGTCATCGTAAGTATAGGTGATGCTGCGCCAGGTTCCCACGGCGTCGGGATGCTGAACGGGGGCGTCCACTTCCACCTTCACGGGGAAAGTATCGTCCTTCCCGAGGATGTACTGCACGGGGTCGATGTAGTGCTGTCCCATATCTCCCAGGCCGCCGGACTCGTAGTCCCAATAGCCGCGGAAGGTACTGTGCACCCGGTGCGGATGGTAGGGCTTGTACGGGGCGGGACCCAACCACAGGTCGTAGTCCAGTTCGGCCGGGACGGGCTGGGGGGTGAGGTCGGTGCGGCCGGTCCAGTAGAACTTCCAGGCAAAACCCGTCGCGCCCGAAATGCGGACCGTCAGGGGCCAGCCCAGCAGACCGCTGGAAACCAGTTTCTTGAGGGGTTCCACCGTGGTACCCAGGCCGTAGAACGTGTCTTTGAAGCGGAACCAGGTGTCCAGGCGGAAGATCCGTCCGTACCGGGCCACGGCCTCCACCACCTTCTGTCCTTCGCCGATGGTACGGGTCATGGGTTTCTCGCAGAAAATGTCCTTGCCGGCCCGGGCGGCCTCCACGGCCATGATGCCGTGCCAGTGGGACGGGGTGGCAATGTGCACGATGTCCACGTTGGAATCGTGGATGAGGTCACGGAAGTCGTGATAGGCGGCGAGGGTGGTGCCAAAACGCTCCTTGCCGGCCTCGACAGCTCGGTTCAGATGGCTCTGATCCACGTCGCAGACGGCTACGAGGCGGCATTTTTCATCGCTGGTAAAGTGCAGGGAAGACATGCCGATGCCGCCCACGCCGATGATGCCGCGCGTGAGCTGGTCGCTGGGGGCGACATACTTTTTGTTGCCGCCCATGGCGCCGAATACGTTTCTGGGCAGGATGGTCGCGGCCACGATGCCGGCCCCCGCCTTCTTGAGGAATGATCTTCTTGAATCAGCCATAGTATATCAGTGGTTAAAAAATTGCAAATACAGGGACAAAGTGCCCAGGAAACGGCTCACCGGCTCGATCCAGATTTCATGGGAGGTAGCGTGGGCCGCCCCGTCCCAGAAAGGCACGTCGTCATGGAGGCAGTCTATCCCTACAGGGATGGCGCCCGCCACATGGCGGGTGGTATAAACGAAGAGCGGGGCGTAATTGTATCCCACCCCGTACATGAGGCTGGAAGAGAAGGGATTGCGTCCCAGCGTCCATTCAAGCTGGGTTTGCACCAGGTCCATGGCTTCCCGGTCATTGAGGAGGGTGGCCGACAGGGCCAGCGCCCATGCCAGCGACAATTGGATATTCGTAGCGCCATGGACAACATGGCTTTCCCAAACCGGGAAAGTACGCATCACATAATGCCCGCTTACGGGTGTTCCGGGCTGTTCGAGGGTTTGTTCACGGGTAAAAAGGCCTGCCGGGAGAAGGCCATAAGGGGCCGACAGTTCACTCCCGGGCTTCAGGTAACTGTCCACATACAGCCGCACCGCCTCTTTCCAAGGGGCCGACCGGTCCGGGAACACCTCCGACAGGGCCGAAAAGGCCAGCATGGAAGCTTCCCAGAAAGCGGTGTGAGGGTTTTGCATAAGCTCCTTCCGCCGGGTTGATTCATAAAAATAGCCCTTCAAGGACATTCCGTCCACCGAATCCTGTTCCTGGCAGCGGAGGAGAAGTTCTCCGAAATGGAGGGCCGCCTCCCGGTAAACCGGCTCTCCGAAGTGCTTATACATGAAGGCCGATGCCACCGTGCCCCAGGACGCTTCCAGATAGGAAGCCTGCTCCCAGCCGGAGGATTCCGCCACAGCCTTCCAATCGGCCTTTGCCGCAGCGGAGAAGGCTTCCTTCTCTGCCCCGGAGAGCGGCAGCGTTTCCAGTGCCTTCACAAAAACGGCGACGCCCTGGAAGACCTCCCAGGGGACAAAGCGGGCAGGATAAGCCACATCGTCCACCGTCCCGGATTCGTTATCCGAATAGTAGCGGAGAACCGTCCAAGTTGGATGCCGGCCTTCCGGGAAACGTACTTTCAGAAGCCAGTCCAGGCCCCAGCGCACTTCCTCCTCCATCCGCTCTCGAAGAGCGGGAGGCACCACGTCCAGGGCGCCCAGAAGGGCATAACAGCCATAAGCCGTACGCCAGAAGCCCTGGGAAAGGTCTCCGGCATCGTGCCAGCCTCCGTTCACCACCCGGGCCCGGCCCTTCCGGAAAGACCGCACATCGGCATGGCACACATCGTGAATGCCTTCCACGGGATAGCCGCACCGCTGGCAATAATAGAAATTCAGGACATTCCAGAGGGGTTCTTCCCAGACAGCCTCCCCTATCGGGAAGGGATTCGACAGGGAATCTCCATACCGGAGCCGGTATGTGCCCGGCTTCCGGAAAGAACTGAAATCCAATTCCATGAAAGAATTTCCTTCGTAGGAAACCGGCCGCGCCGTCCCTTTATAGGCCACCTCTCCCCCTTCGTCCAGCAAGGCAAAACCGCGGGGCTCGCCGGGGCCGGCCAGCGCCACTTTCCCTGCCTCCGGCAGATAGCCCGTGTGGGCATAGGCAAACTGTCCGGAAGGAAGGTCCCAGCCTTCATAATGGTCCGGCACCACTTTCTGCAGTTCCAGGCGGTCCAGGTCAATGGTGACGGATTCCTCCCCCATGGAAGGGTCAAAGCCGGTGCAGGTCTGGCTGAATTCCAGACGAAGGACTTTTTCACGCGGCAGGGCGTCGATTTCCCACAGCACCTGCACCCATTTCCCCTGCGGGATGTCCACATTGGTCTCCCGACCGGGCGTGAGGACGCCGTCGGGAGCATCCGTCACAAGGCTCAGGGCGAAACTGACATTGGGATTCCCGGAAGGATGGATATAAGCCCACAGGGATATCCGGTTGTAAGCGCTCCAGTCCTGTGGCCGGTCGAATTCCAGCGCAACACAGGTCCAGCCTCCCTGCAAGCCCAGGAAGGTTCCCCAGGGAGTACGGTTGGCGGCCAGATATTCCCGGTCCACCAGGGACATCCGGTGCCGGAGGGCCCGGGTGCCGTCTTTGCAATTCTCCCGCGTGTAGGAAAGCTCGGGCTTTCCCTCACGCACCGTCCATCGGCCCTCCTGCTCCATATCATCCAGAAGGAGTGAATCCAGCACTTCCTTCTGTGCCCAGCGGGAGAGCATGGAACGGCTTTCATCCACCGGGAGCGGGAAAGGACGGGACGCCGTTTCCGGGGTCCGGATCACCAGCACCCAGTCCTGTTCGTCCGGTTTGGTGGGCAGGGACCAATAACCGTCGGCCTCCCGGACGGGATTAACTGCATCCCGGGACTCACCGGTCCGCGGATCATACCACTGCGCTTCCACCCCGGGAGCCAGGCCTGAGATGCGCCCGGTCTTCGTCCCCTTTCCATAGAAATAGAGCAGATGCAGCCGGGGCGTACGGGCATAGACGGCGGCACTGGAATCATTCCGGAAAACAGGCGACCCGGGAATGACGGGCGTCAGGTTCCACCAGTCAAAGGATTCCAGCAGATTCTTCAGATGAATCATCTGCCGGGCGCTGGGATATTCCAGGGCTTCCTGCCAGGGAATGGCTTTCAGCTCCGGAGTAATGTGTTCCACTCCGTCGAAGGAGGTGATGTTCATTTCAAAGCCGCTGTGGTAAAGCCAGATATCGGCCGCTCCGTACCCGTAGCCGCAGAAACCGGACAGGAACGAAATCCAGCCCTGGGCCCGCGAGCCGAAGTTCATGGTCCACACGCCGCAATACCTTCCCTCATAGTTCACGGCCGGGCGGGAAGAGAGCCAATAATCGCGGATAGCGTCCGGAGTGGGCGTCTCGTGCAGCGGCGGAGACCACTGGGCCGCCCACCAGGAATGGCCGGTGCGTTCGGACACCGGCTCCGGCAGGAAGGCCGATACCCCGTTCCCGTCGGCATGCGACTCTTCCGGCTCTGTCCCGGCCCCGGTAACGCTGGTATTCACCGCGTTTTCCTGATGGCCGGAGAGCGGATGGGAATAAGGGTCCGCGGCATGGAGATACTCCGCTATCTTCACCCATGGATTGTCGGTATAGTCGAAGAAACGGCCGCCCAGCTCGGCGTAGGAGTCATTGTCAATCTCCTGCGCCAGGGTCCAAAGGACCGGGTAGGCCCCGAAACGGGCCACCCAGTAGCGGCAGAGGACCTTCAGGGCCTCGTCATCCGAAGCCAGTTCCCGGGTGAGGCTGGTGGGGAAGAAGAACTCGGCGTTCGCATGCACAAGGCCGGCGTCGGCTATGAACTGATAGTAGGCATCGGCCTTCCGGAAGCCTTCGATGTCATCGGCATCCACGTGGCCGTCCTCAAGATGGAAGGGGGCGCCGATGGGTTCGCTCTGGATAACGGTGAAACCCTGCTCCAGGCGGCGCCGGACAATCTTTTTGAAATGCTCGTCGGACAGGTCCTCCGTATACATTCCCCAATGCGTGTCACCCAAGTAGAAAAACGGCGTCCCATCGGCATACATCAGGTATTTCGTGCCCTTCTTGGCCTTTACAAAACCATGCCGGTAGATTTCCAGCGGGCCGCTATATTTCCGGCAGTGGAGCGTCCCTTTCTTCCCGTGGAGGGCAGGGTCGTCGGAACAGATGCTCTTCCAAGTCCACCGGCCGGGCTCCGCAGGGGCGAAGCGCACCACAAAACGGTCTTCCCCATCCCAGAAGGCAGGAATGGTAAGCGTTTGGCCCGAGGTTTTGCTGGAGAACTCCACATCCATCTTCACCCGGTCTCCGCCCCCGGATGCATAGCTCCGGGAGGCCGTGAAACACAGCTCGCTCACCCGCCAGGTCTCGGCACGTTCCCCACAGGAAACGACCGTCAGCGCAACGACAAGTATGACCAGCGCCTTATTCATACTGCAGCTTATAGACAATGAAATGGCATCCGGAACGATGGCTGCGGAACCGGAACGGCGACAGGCGGGTTACACTCCGGCCCTCCGGAATATCCACATGAGAGAAAACCTTGCGTTCCAGCACTTTTCCCTTCTCATCCTGCAACTGCACCTCCAGCCGTACCGTGCAGGCCCCGTCCAGATTGAAGACGACCGGCGTGATGCTGTCCGAGGGGCCATAGACCGTATCCACGTTGTCGCTGGCCGCCCAAAGGCGCTGGAAGGCCATCCGGTTGGCATGGAAAGCCAGTTTGGGCACGCAGAAGGCATCCACCAGGGGCTTCTGGTAGGTGAACATGTTGGGGCCGGATTCCAGCGAACACCAGGAAAAGCCGCTGGTTCCCATCAGAAGCTGCATCTTCATGCTCTCCCAGGCCCCGAAAGCCTGGTAGGCCTGGCTCTCCCGCCACTGGTCAAAGGTCAGTCGCGTGCCGATATTTCCGTCCTCGTAATTCTTCTCGTAAGAGTCTATCCGGTACCAGGGCTCCTTGCGGGCCAGGTTCCAGTTGGGCATGCCGATGGATTCCTCGTGCTCGAAGTTGTAATAGCATAAATCCTTGGCTTCCAGGGTCCATTTGGCCCAGGGACTGGGCATATTCCGAATCTCGCTCCAGGGATTGTCATACCCCGAATAGGAATCCTGGATGCCGCGCGTCATCATGGGGTGCATGAGCCAGGGTTCGGGCTCCAGGGGATTCCCCTCCAAGTCCACCGTTCCCTCATAATTGCCGTAGTGCGTGGCATTCCAGGCGGTGGTGGGGGAAATGAGCCGGCTGCTGTCGGTATGGGCGATGGCCGGGATGATGGCGGCCATATAGTCCTGCGTCTCGCGGGGGCCGTGGCGGAGGAACCAGTTGGGATGGTTTCCCGCCTCCCACATCACGATGGACGGATGGTTGTACACCTCCCGCATATACACGGGATAATGGCCGATATCCACGTTCCAGCCTTCCCCTTCCCGGGTCCAGGCCGGCGTCTGCCAGATCAGGTACAGGCCCAGCTGGTCGGCCCAGCGGGCCAGGCGGGGGTCATTGGTGCCTTCCGGAGACAACGTACGCGCATGGACGTGGATGCGGAGAAGGTTCCCCAGGCGCTTGGCCATCAGGAGTTCCCGCATCAGTTGCTCCGGACGGGGACAGTAAACCGTACGGGCCACCGTTTCCAGCGGCAGGCGGTAGCCGAAAATCTGTCCTCCGCCCAGCACTTCGGGCCGATGGTTCACATACAGCACGCCTTCCTTCTGCTCAATGAGGCGGATGCCGGTGGTGAGGACACAGTCATCGACAGGTTTTCCTTCCGCATCCTTCAGAATCACTTCCAACTGATAAAGCTGCGGTTTTTCCGGACTCCAGAGGGCGGGGTCCTTCACAGCCACATCGTGTTCAATCACATTATCCACCCGGGGACGCAATTCCACGGGGAATTCCTCCTCGGCCACGACGGCTCCCTCTTCCGGGAACCACGGGCTATAACGGATGCACAGCCGGCCGGAGAAAAAGTCATACCCTTCTCTCCGGAGGGTAATCCTATGATGCTGAACCGCTTCCTCTGCCTTCAGGGAGGCGGTGCAGGAATACACATCCGCAATGCGGTTGGGCGTATCTGTCAGAAGGAGGGATGCTTCTCCCAGAAACCAGCCAAAGTGGTGGTCCGAAGGAGCGTGGAATACCGTTTGGTCGGTGTAGAAAGGCTTCACCTTCACGGCAATCAGGTTCTCCTCCCCGGGATGCAGGTATTCCGCGACATCCAACAGATACGGCGTGCGCCCTTTCAGGACGGCTACCGGCTGCCCGTTGATCCAAACCTCTCCAGCCGGATCCAGCGCATCCAGATGCAGGAACGCCTGTGAGAAAGCATCGGCCTTCACGCGGGTGCGGAGGTAATAGTCTTCCCCCGCCTGCGAGGCACCGCCATGGGCCGACGGCAAGGTCACCGGTTCCCAGGCCGAATCGTCATACCGGCTTTCCTGCCAGTGAGCCATGGACGGGACGGGCTGGAAGTCTTCCTCGAAAACCATCTCGCTCCAATACGAAGTGGCGGAGTCCTCTCCGTGGCGGACAAAATCATACAGGGAAATGGCGTCTATCGCCGCTTTTCCGGCAAGGGTCAACCCGCAGACAGCCGCCTTCAGGGGCAGTTCCCGCAAGGTTTTCCCTCCACTGGAGAGAAACAGCACGCCATCGGGGACAGAGCCGTAAAGCTCAAATTCCTCAAGGGACGGGACAGAGACGTCTGTGGCCGTTCCGTCCGGATGGGCCAGACTTACCACAAGGCCCCGAGATTCCCCGGACAGGGAGGCTTTCAGGCGAAAACGCCACGCCAGGGGATCAATGGGTGGAGCGGCCGTGGCACCGTCCAGAACCAGCGCACCGGCTTCTATCCGGGCTCCACCGGCCGTCCAGGCCCGGTGACGGCGCTGAACATCGGCCTCCTTGCCTTTCTTGTACCCCACGGCCCGCCACCGCTCCAAAGGGATGGTCCGGCGTACGGTGGTGAGCGGCTGCGGCTTCATGCGGGAAAGGGCACCGGCCACTTCGCCCTCATCAAAAAGGGGCGTATCCAGCCCCGGGTCTCCCCAGAAGCGGGAAGCGTACCGGGCATATTTTCCCAGCACCTCCACGCGCTGGGGCGTTGTAAACCATTCGGTCTCTCCATGGAAGTCCGTCACGCCGTTCGCGGATGCGTCCGGGGTGAAATAACGCATTTCGAAGGTGGTGGCCGTCTGCGCGGCGGCCGCGGCGGAAAAACCCAGAAATGTCAAAAGCAAGAAGACTCCCTTTTTCATGATATCAGCGTTGCCAGATAAAACGGTAATTGAAGCGGCGGTTGGGGGCGGCGTCGCCGGCGAGGAACATGGGGTCTTCCAGCGGTCCGCAGTTGTCGGCCCATTTGAAGTCGAAGCTTACGGCACTTCCGCCCAGGTGCAGGAACTCCATCGGGATGGAAAGTTCCAGACCGTTTCCGGAGACGGCGTAGGGAATATCGGCCACAGGAGACCATCCGGTGCCGTTCCACGCCATAAGCCGGCCGGGGATTCTGTTCACCACGAAATCGTACCCGTGCCAGCCTGTGGAGGCATCCTGATCGGCGTCCAGAAGAAGGAGCATCCAGTCGGGGCCTTCGGAAGAGGTGATGTCGGCCGTCGTTTTCGCAAAGAAATGCACGCTCCCTTTCCGGTCGATGGCCACCTTGGCTTCGATGATATCGTTTCGGCCCGAAGTGTCGGTATAATGCAGGCCGGCATAGCCGTCGGCATCCCGCCAGGCCGTATCCCCGCGCGTGTCGCGGTAGGTTACCTTCACCTTGTCCCAGTCCTTGAACGAGCCGTCCACCCGGATGGCCTGGAAGCCCTTGTTCACCGGAATGGGACGGGCACCTTTGTAGCGGCGGATGTTCCTGGCCATCTGCATGTAGTAATTGTCCGTATAGCCGCCCTTCATGGGCTGGATGGTGCGGTTGAATTCGGCATTGTACTGGTCCACAAAGGCGAACGGGCTGTTCTCGCGGCCCAGGAACCAGGTGTCCCCGAAGTTGTATTTTCCGGCCGTCCACTCGTTCCAGTCGTTCAGGTAGATGAAAGGCGGATCCACCGCCAGGGCGTCTTCCCAGCGCTCCTGGAAATAAAGGCCCAGGCCGGACAGGCTTTCATCCTCGGGCAGGTCCCTCTCGTTCAGGGCCGGCTCTCCGCCTGCCCGCGTCCAGGACTTGCCGACGCCCATGTGAGCCCCGGCCATGCCCAGGGAATGCTGGGCGGGCGTAACGGCGCATTCCTCCACTTTCCCGAGGTGCTTGGAAGCCAGTTCTTCGGGGGACATCCGCTTGACGTTTTCATCGTCCATGCTGTAGCCGAAACTCCAGTTGTCTTCCGTGCCCACATACCGGGGAATCTCGGAATGCTCATGCTCGGCCCCCCAGGCATAATAGCCCCACCACATGTTCCGGAGGGTAAAGAAGTCGAAGATTTCGGCCGGATAGTCATCCTTCTGCGCGGTGTAATTGCCGTTGGCATCGATGGAAGGGTCGGCATTGTACAGAAGAAGGGGCTTTCCGTCCCAAAGGAACCAGAGGTCCTTGTATTTTTCGGCCTTGTAATACCGCTCATAAAGCTGCGTCACCACCTTCACGGGATTGTTGTTGTAGGACCAGAAGGTAAACTGCGGCGTGCGGTTGCCTTCCGCACGCATCTTCTCCATGGTGCTCAGGAGCAGTTCCCATTCATCCCAGTAACAGACGCCGTTGGTAACGTCCAGGATGAGCACGTCGATGCCGGCATCCTGCAGCATGGAAAGGTCCCGCCGCATGAGCCAGGTGTCCTGGCTCAGGAAATAACCGGCCTCCGGCTCTCCCCAGTGATAGGAACCGTACTTCCACAGCGGATGATGGGCGTCCAGCCGGGCAGACGGGTCCTCCTGCAGGATTTTGGTCACATCCGTATAGGGACCGGACAGGTTATGATTCCCGGCGCCGTGCCAGGTAATGTAGAAGATGCCGGCAAAGTGAGGGCCCTCCTTCACCGGGCCCACGTCCTGAGGCAGCGGCATCTGCCGTCCCAGGGCATCCGTAGCCACCCAGGTGTCGCTCATCAGGTCTCCTTCCGGAGTCTCCTGCCTTTGCGTGCAGGACATCGCGACCAAAAAACACAGACAACTGATTATCAAACTGTTTCTCATAGGCTTTCTATTTTTTCAGACGAATACGGATCAGGGCCACGCTATGGGGCGGCAGAGTGGCCGACACCGCTTTCCGCTGCCGGCTTACCGGCAACTCCTTCTCCTCAAAGTAGGAATGCGGCCGGACATCATCGGAGCACAGAAGCGAAGCCTCCAACACCTCCCCTCTCACCGGAAGGGTAAAGGTTCTGTCCGTATCGTAGGAATCGTTGACCCAGCTTACGGTCAGGACTCCGTCCCTAAGCGTTGCCGCCGTGGAATAATCCCCGTTGCCGCTCACCGGACAGCGCATCCCGTCCTGGTGGGCTTTCAGCAGGGCGAAAACCTGGCCATTGGCGGTAAGACGGCTCCCCTGAGGCGTAATGAGGATGGCACCTTCCCCCACCGGCTGGAAATAACAGGCCAGCGGCATATCCAACGCATTGCTCTCATTCAGGTAGAAATGCAGCACCCGGGCCGAATAGATGCCCTCGGCCACGCAGCTGGGGCGGTTCCAGGCATACCACTGGTTCCATTCGTCAAAGGACATATGAAGCTTTTTTCCGGTCGCATCCAAGCTTTCCCGCATTCTCCGGGCCTGATGGATATTGCCATCGAGCGAGGCCACAATATCCCGATACGTGGTTTCCGTTTCCTCCGGCGTCACAAAATGGCGCCCGCCGGCAGGGTTGGCATAGTGGTGGACAGAAGTGTAGTGCACTTTCTCTGCCATCCGTGCCGCACTGTGCCGGGCCCAGTCGTCATTGGGATAGGGACCGGAAGAACACAGTTCCAGCTCCGGCGAAACCGCCAGCATGGCATCCACATGCCGCTGGGCCAGCTCCGCATAGGCCGATGACCCCTGCGGGCCTTCCATGTGCCCATACCCCATCTCGTTGCCCAAAGACCAGAAACGCACGTGATAGGGTTCGGGGTGGCCGTTTTCGGCACGCCTGCGGCCGTATTCCGTATCGGCGGAGCCATTGCAGTATTCCACCCACTGCGCGCTTTCCTCCGGGGAACTCCAAGCCAGGTTCAGCGTCAGCATCGGCTGGGCACCCACCTCCCGGCACAAGGCCATGAATTCATCGGTGCCAATCTCGTGGAAGTCATAGCCCCAGGAAAAGGGCTGCGTTTCTATCTCCATGGCGGCCTGGAGGGGCGCACGCTGGTCCACGGGAAGCAAACCGTCTTTCCATCGGTATTCTCCGGCAAAATTACCGCCCGGCCAGCGCAGCATGCGGGGGCCGATGGCTTTCAGTTTCTCCACCACATCGGCCCTCAGGCCGTGGAAATGGCCCTCAGGCAGCATGGAGACGGCACCGAAGACCAGTTCGGCCTGCCGGTCGAAATGATAGCGGATGGAAGCGTCGGTATCGCTGTCAGAGGCCGTCAGGGTGAATTCGCTCACCACCCAGTCTTCGGACGGGGCCAGATTCAGTTTTTTGGAGGCGTACACCTTCTTCCCGAAACGGTCGGTAATATCCACCGTCAGGGTCAAGGGGCGGGACACCCGGGTCACCGTGCGCAGTTCATAGCTCTGCCCGGCCGCGACAAACAGGCCATACTGTCCCATTCCGGCCTCCTGCCCTTCTTCCAGATTCTGGATGGCCTGCACCTTGAGCTCATTGCCCCGAGACATGTCGGGGATGCCGATATGGCGCGTATAGGAGGGTGTCTCGTCCGTCAGGTAAAGCACTTTCCGGCCGATACCGAACCAGCCCAGGGCCAGCCCCTGGTTCCGGGACGGCTTGCCGGCGAATTTCCGGTTTTGCAGCATCTGGGCACTGAGGCCTCCGTTCACGGCCGCCCGGGTATGCTCCAGGTTATGTCCGAAAATATAAGGGGACAGCGGTTCCGGATGCCGAAGGTCGATTTCCTGAGCATCGGCCGGGAAAGCGGCCCATAGGGCCGTAGAGCACAAGCAGCTGACAATGAGCAATTTGCGCAAAATCGTGCAGGTAAACCAGGCTAAGCTACATTTCATAAATAATTAATTATCAACTATTTATATTCTACGCTTCATTGAACGGTAAAATCATCAAACACAGCCGAACCGCCGTCATCGTTTACATTGAAGGAATAGATGGCGGGGCGCACACCTTTCCAATTGGCCCTGTAACAGCCGAAGGGCTCTCCAACCGGTTGGAAGGCCTTTCCGTCCGGGGAGTAATAGAACCGGAAGGATTCGGCCGGAGCGTCATAGGTGAAGCGGAGGAAGGCCGAATGGCCCTTGAGGGCCTGGACGGTGGACTCCGTCCCGTCGTCGGCCGCCAGATAAAGGCTGCGCCGGCCTCCTTCCAACTTGACGCCCAGGGTGGGCATGACCGAGCCCATGACGGAGAGGCCCGCCCGGCAGCCTTCCTCGAAATGGCGGGTATCCAGTTTCACCGTCACGGTTCCCTTGTAGCCAAAGAGCTTCTGGCTCAGGGTATTGCGGGCATCCCGGAACGAGGAAGCCTTCAGGGCGTGACAGGTAAGCTTCCCGGGGTTCTCCGTAAGGGACCACCCTTCCGGAACCGGGTTGTGGTTGAACTGCCACTGGGCACCGAGGGTAGGAGCGGAAAAATCGTCCGACGTGGCCGGGTAGGAGGGAGCCGTCTTAAGACCGGCCGGCTTTTTCCAGCAGTAAACCGGCTCTCCAATCCCGTTCCGGTCGATGTCCACGCCCATCACAGGCCAGTCTTCCTGCCAATGCATGGGCTGCAGATGGACCACACGGCCCAGCACGGGCGTATCCTGGAAGTGGAGGAACCACCACTCCCCTTCGGGGGTATCCACAATGGCTCCCTGATGCGGGCCGTTGATCGGAGTAGAACCCTGCTCCAGCACCACCCGCTTCTCATACGGGCCATAGAGGGAAGTGGAGCGGAGAATCACCTGTACACCGCCGCCGACGCCGCCTTCGGGGATGCTCAGATAGTAGTATCCGTTCATCTTATGAATCTTGGTTCCCTCGGCCACCGGGCCGCGGTACACCACTTCGCCCTCGTCCAGAAGCTGTTTCCCGTCGGGAGACATCTTGTGGAGAATGATAGGGCCGGCACCCCATACGCTGTGTCCCAGATAGGCCTGCCCGTCTTCGTCCCAGAAAGGACAGGGGTCTTCCCAGTGCCACACCTCCTTTACGCAGTGGAGCGGGGCCCAAGGGCCTTCCGGTGTGGGGGCGCTGGTCATGAAGAGGCCTTCATCCGGCGTGCAGAAATAGACATAAAAGAGACCGTCATGATAGCGGATGCTGGGCGCCCAGGAGCCCCCGGAATAACGCTCGTTGGTTTCCCAGCCGGGATAGTCAAAACGGGAATACAAGTGGGTGAGGTACTCCCAATTCACCAAATCCTTGGACTGCAGGATTTGCATGCCCAGAAAATGGAAATCGGATGCCACCATATAGTAGGTATCCCCTACCCGGATAGCGTCCGGATCCGAAAAATCGGCATTCAGGACGGGATTGATATACGTTCCGTTGCCCTGGTCACCCCATCCCTCCTGCCAGGCCGGCACCACGGCGGGCTGCCGCCGGATGCAAGAGGCGGCCAGAAAGGCAAGAAGCATCAGGAAAAGGTTTCTCATATTTTTACAATTATTCAAAGCGGAACCAGTCTATCTCAAAGAGTTCAATCGGACTCCTCCAGGAGCCCCAGTCTCCCGAGAAGGTGAGCCAGAGAGCCTGAGGGCCTTCCTTGACATCCTCCACATCGCATTCCAGGGTAATCCATTCTCCCTTCCCGGCCGGAACGTCCACCGAGGCTATCACCCCGTGGAAGGTCTGGTCCTGGTGGACATTGATGTGACCGCCGGCAAGGGCGCGCACCCGGATGATGAACTTTTTGAGCCCGGAGGGGAAGTCAATATATTTCCAGGCAGCCTTGCTGCCGTCCAGGACGCCGGCGATAACCTCGCGGTCGCTACGGCCTTCCATCAGGTGTACATGCGGGCCGCCATTGAACAGGCATGCTCTTGCAGCGTCGATGGTACTCTTCGCCGGGATGGGGCCTCCAGCCCCCTGGGAGGTCATTTCCACCTCATTGATGGTGCCGTCCTCGTTGAAGGTGATGGGCTCGATGCAAGCCTTGCGGAGCTTGCTTGAGTGGTGGGTGGAACGGTGGTACAGCACATACCACTGCCCGTTAAACTCCACCACGGAACCGTGGTTGTTCCATACATCGGGGTCACAGCCGCCACTGTCCACAATCACGCCCTTGTATTCGTAGGGGCCGAAGACGTTCCGGGACATGGAATAGCCGATGCAGGTGGGCATGTCCTGACGGCTCACATCGGCATACACATAGTAATACCAGCCGTCACGCTTGAAGACGAAACTGCCCTCGTGGAAGAAATGCTCGTCTTCCGTAACAAGGCCTTCGTGCAGGGTGGACATGTCCAGCGTGACCATATCGTCGTTGAGCTTGGCCCCCCGGGCGCTGAACTGGTCCCAGAAATAATAGGCCTGTCCGTCATCGTCGATGAACACGCACGGGTCGATGCCCCGGATATCGCCAATCTGCACGCCGTCCCGGTACGGTCCGGCGGGAGAATCTGCCACCGCGACGCCCTCCGTCCATTCCGAGAGGTCGTAGTACATATAGTACTTTCCGTCCTTTTCGACGATGTCGGGGGCATACAAATCGGCATCGCTGTAGGAGACCGCGTCATAAGGGCCTTTGGTGGCCAGTACGTTGGTGTGCAGCGTCCAATGCTTCAGGTCCTCCGTGGAGAGGAGATGGTGATAGGCCGAGCACCACTGGTCCAAGCCCAGGTCCAGCGAACAGGCCACGTACAGTTTACCGCCCATGACCTTGGCGCTGGGATCTGCCATATACACGCCCATCGGGCAGATGGGGTTGTAACCGAATTCCCCGGCCGCAACCGCTTCGCGGCCTTCATGGAGTTTAACAAGCGGTTCCCGGAGTTCCGATTTCGGGGCGCAGGCGGCCAAAAAGGCCAGGCCGACAAGCAGGGATGAAAACTTTTTCATGGGCAGACGGGCTATTCAAAGTAAACGGCCTGGGCACCTCCGTGATAGGTTGCGTCCACGGCATAAAGCATGGCGGAAGGAGAAAAGCGCTCTTCGTAAAAGCGGTGGCAATGCCCGCAGAGGATGGTTTTCAGGAGAGACTGTTCCTTGAGCCAGGCAATGAAATCGAGCGTGGGTTTGTCGGAGTGCTGCTGGACTTTGCGGTATCGCCATTCCTCCCCGGCGGGATAAGTGACGCCCGGGTCATACTTTGAGGTAATTTCCTCCGGGACACCCGTCAGATAGCCGCAATTGCCGTTAGTAAAGGACAGTTCATCGGCCAGGGCCTGGGGAGTGTACAAAGGCACGTGGCACAACATCACAACGGGAAGGCCCTTCTGCATTTCCTTCTGCATCAGGGCGTGCTGCGCTTCCGTAAAATTGTAATACACATCGTCCAGGGCCACAAAATTGACTCCATTGATCACCCGGCTGGCAAAAGTGAGGTCATTGGGATACGCGCCCTGCACGGCTTCCCGGCTGTCGTTCTTATAGGCCTCGTCCTCCTTCGCCTCTCCCACATATTTGGAATACTCGTGGTTGCCGGCGCAGACAAACCAGTCGGCCTCCAGCATATGATGTGCACAGCAGTCCAGGTTGGCTTCGGAGACAAAGTCGTACATGTCTCCGGTGTGCATCATATACAAGCCTTTGTCCCGTGCATAGCGGATGGCTTCGTCCAGATAATGCTCTCCGTAGGTCATTCCGCAAGAACGGGACGCGGCCAGTTTTATCTTCCGCTCATCGTCCCGATTGTCGGCCCGGGCAATATGCGTGTCGGAAACGTGGAGCACACCGAAGGGCTTGAAAGCACCCACTTTCACATGAATCTCCTTGACGTACAGCGGCTCCAGCCGCTCCACATCACGGACAATCCGGGAAGGATCCACCGGCGGCAAAACGGGAACGGGGGTCTCTCCCGTCCGGGGGCCGCAGCCCGTAAGAGCCAGCCCGGCGGCCGCAGTTCCGGACACTTTTATGAAATCTCTTCTGTCCATTCTGATAAGGGTTCTATTGTTTGAAAACGTGTTTCACGGCCTCCAGATAGCCATAGCCATACACGTCGTCCGGCTGGAGATAACTGGTCTCCGTCCATTCGTTCCAGGAGTTGATGGTGATGAGTTTGTGCATCTTGGGGCGGGCGTCCAGCCAGGCCTTGGCCCGGCGCAGGGCCTCTTCAAAGCGCTCCGGCGTGTTTTCCTTCACCACGGCGCTGTCCCCGAAGCGGGGGCTGTTGTCCCAGCCGATGGAGACATGCGGATAATACGGAATGGTGAACTCCGCCTCCAGTTTGTCCCATTCCTGGTAGGCGCGGTTCAGGATGTTCTGGTAATCGTCGTCCATCCAGATGAAGTGGCAGAACTGGTAGTGGGACATGCTGTTGAAGCCCAGGTCCCGGATGAATCTGTCCCGGGGCCGGCCGGCCTTTACCTTGGCCTCATCCACGCCGCTGTAGTTGAACTGGCTGTCCCACATCGTGAACTGCAGTTCCAGGTCGGGGAATCCGGCCTTTTTCACCTCCCCACGGAACCAGGCCAGGGCGTCCTTTGCGGCCTCCACGCCCCCGATTCCCTCGATGAACGTGTTCACCTCGTAAATCATGAACACCGGCTTGCCGTCAATCTTGTAGTAATTGGGCTGCTTGAAGAAGCATTCGATGTTCCGCCGGCAGATTTTTTCGAATTCGCCGCGGTTCACGCCCCCGCGGTAAATGATGTTCCCCTCCTGGTGCCCGGAAATACGGGTGTCCCAGTCATTCCCCACGTTGTGGTTGGCCCACATGAGGTAGAACTGCATCTTGTCCCGGTTGCGGGCTTTCAGGAAACCCTCCGTGAGAGTGGTTTCCATCCAGGGGCGGCCGTCCAGCCAGTACCAGTCGAAAATGAAGACATTCACCCCGTGCGAAGTGGCCTGGTCAATCTCCATCTCCATTACGGCAGGATCGGCCTCGTTGATATAGCCCCAGAGCGGATGCCGGTCCCATGCGTGGCCGGGAAAACGCTTCTGCATGGTGAGAACGGTTTCCCATTCTCCCATTCCCATGGGCCAGAAAGGCCTCAGACGCGGATCTCCCGCCGCATAGGCAGGATAAAGATAGGCGGCAACATCATAATGCTGGGCTTGGAGCGAAAGGGTGCCCAGCAATAGCAAAAAAGCAAAAAGAACCTTTTTCATAGGCGAAATCATATTCATACAAAATTACCCTTTTTTTGCCTTTTTTGCAATATGGTAACACAGCAACGGGCAATAAGGCAAACGGTCACCGGGCAAAAAGTTTCAGTACCAGGCCGGGGTCGGAGACATCGCCTTCCGTGGCCGCCATAAGGCCGATTTCGGAAATCACGGCGCCGGGGATTGTCAGGCGGTTCCCCTCCACCGTTACCCTTCCGGTGATATCCACGGCTTCTTTTCCGGCGAGATCCTGGGCTAAGACCCGCACACCTCCAAGGGGTGCGGGATAAGTGAGCGTAAGAGAGCCATAGCGGCCAAAAACGCCCACCGGAGACGCTGTAGAGGGGACTTCCACCTCTACGGGGACTTCCTGGAGCACATATTCGCGGCCCAGCGAACGGCCTACCGTAGCCACGGCGACGGCACCGCCAGGGTACCGGCTTGAAAGGACGAAAGGACGGGCGGGGTCCTCGGAGCCCACCTTTGGAAGCGGCATATTCCGGCTCACGCGGGCCGGGGCCGATACACGGACGGTGTCTCCCACTTCATGCCGAATCCAACTTTCATCGAAAGCATAAATCCAGCCGTCCTCCAGGATGACGGGGTCCACCGCGAAGGAAACGCCGTCAGAAGCAAACGGGAGGGCGATGCGGTGCCAGCGAACGCCGCGGACCACCTCGTCCAGGCGGCATTTGAGATTGCGCCCGCTGGTGGGAAAGCCGATATCGGCCCGACCGGAAGGAAGGGCTCCCACAAAGGGATGGCGCATGATGCCGATGGCACAGCCGAGGCCGGCCGCGATATAGGGCTCGTCCTCACAGTTGATGATACCCTGGGCCGGAGCTTCAGGGGAATACCGGAGATACTGGGCCACCCGGTCTATGGTAACCGTCTGTGCGGTAATGTTTTCCACATCATAAGTGCGGTATGTGTCGCTGAAGGCGATGAATTCCGGATTCATGGCGTGCTCGATAATCAGCTCGGGAGCATATTCCCGGCCCCACCGGGTGAGCTGCTTTCTCCACTCCCCGCTTCCCTGGTTCTTCCCCCAGTCCACTTTCCAGTAGCGAATTCCCGCTTCCTGCGCTTCCCGCAGCCGCTGCGGCCAGTAAACGCTGTCCGGAACCTCCGGGGAAGTGCCGGCTTTCTCCGCACAAATCCAGCCTCCGAGGCCCTTCCAGCCCAAGCCGGTGAAGCGGTCGGAGAGTGCTTTCAGGCGCTGCGCCGGTTCCCCTTTGAAAGAAGGGAAACGAGTAGTGTCCAGCCGCACGGTTCCGAAATAAGGATTCCCACCCCGCTCGTTCATGTCCCTGGGAATGTCCCAGGAATCGTCCAGGACCAGGAAGAGGTCTTCCCGGATGGCCGGATAAAGGGAAGCCCATCCCTGATAGGGTCCGTCTCCGAAGAAGTTCTCCTCCACCATCTCGGCCCGGTTTTTCACGGGGCCGTCCTGATTGGAACGATAGCACTGCAGATTCCAGGTACAAAGATAATCGGGCGCGGAAGAGGGCTTCTCCGGCACCAGATTTCGGGCGCCTGCCGCTGAGGAATAGATTTCCAGTTCCACGGGACCCACGAGGCCGGCGGGCTGAAGCGGGGAATCGGCCCGGAAATAAGACCAGATTACAAAACCTTTCCGGTCCTTGGACGGACGCGGCACCCCTTTAAGGAACCACTCCGGGAAAGCTTTCATGGCACGTCCCATGGCCGGACCGCGGTCTTCTCCCCATTCGAAGTCGGGCTCGAACTGTTCGTCGCCGATGAGCCGGTTGGCCCAGTTGTTGGTGACGGCGATCTCCAGGTGATTCTCACCCTGTTTCAGGAAGGGGGTGATATCGGCCCGGAAGGGAGGATACCAGAGAACGCCCGCAGGGCTTCCGTTCACCGTGACCTCCGCGATGTCGTTCATTGCCCCGAGGTTCAGCCATACGCGGACGTCTTCCCGGGCCCAGAAGAAAGTACCCGAATAGGTGGCCGTGCCGGAAAAATACTTGAGATAGGGCTCTTCACATTCGCTGAAATCTTTCAGGATGAAAGGATTAAGGGTGAAGGGAACATCCAGCTTGGGGGCGAAGGAAACGTCCCAGACCTTCCCCAGATCCCGGGTTTCCAGCAAAGTTCCTTCCTGTATCTTCTCTTTCTTGTAGCGCGTGGGCTCCTTGGGAAGGACCACGAAGAGGGACTGCCCGGGATCCAGTGTGAGGCGGACGGAATCGGCCGGAGCGGCTGCGCGGATGGTTCCGTGGTAAGGGTCCCACAGTTCGGCCGGCTGAGGGCCGGAAGGGAGGGTCACCGCCCGAGGAGTATCTTCCGGGTTGATGACAAAGTAAATGTCGGCCCCGTCCGTTTTCCGCTGGATCCAATTCTCCGAACGTTCTCCCAGGGTGCCCTGCTGAAGAAGCATCTGGCAGCGGGAGAGGTAGGTAAAGAATGCCTTACCGGGCTTGAACCAAGTCTGGTGGCGGCTGAAGTGCGTGCCCCACCATCCCATTCCCATTCCGGGCTGGTAACGGTCGTCGAAGGGCTGGTGCACCCAGTGGTGCAGGAAGAGGCGGTTCGCGCCGGAGACAAAGGCCCCGTCGGCCGAATGCTTGAGGAAGGCTGGGTCTTCCGTGTAGTGGCTCACTTCCGGACGGCCGGTGAAAGCTTCGGCCCCCACGATGGGCTTGCCGTATTCCCTGGCTTTGTCCACGATGGCTTCCATGATGCGGCCGCTGCCGCCCGTCCAGAATTCGCCCATGGGAACGTCGGCCACAAATACCGACTCGGTGGTGCTGAAGGGGCCCCAATAAGGCTCCCAGAAAAGCAGAAGGCCTTTTTCGTGCACTTTGTCGCGGGCCACCTGCCATCCGTCCTGCAGGAAGCGGCGCTGGATGAGGATGCGCCAGTCTTCCTCGAAAGCCGCATTGCGCGGGTTCTGAGGGTCCGCCTCCCGAAGCGCCATACAGGGGAGCGGATCATAACCGCAGACCCCTTTGAAATATTCCCGGAAACCGGGGGTCCAATTCTGCTCCCCGGCCTCGTAACTGTCTATGAGTAAATGCGTGAAGGATTTCCCGAAGTACTTTCCAAGGTGCTCTTCCAAGGGCTCCAGCACCTGGTCCCAATGGTAGGCCGATACCTCGGCGCTCATCTTGTCGGCCTCCAGGGCTTTTCCGATCAGGTTGTCCGGAAGCGGATGCGGATTGGAAAGGGTGGGCGCATGGCCTATCCGGTACACTTTCCAGCGGCCGGCAGGAGCATTCCAGGCAAGCAGCCCCGTGCTATCCATCTGCGCACTCAGGTCCAATACTTCTTCAACGGCAGCGCCGGGCTTGTCCGGAACCGCTATCACGGCGATGTCCCGGTAGAACGTAGCGCGGCGGCCCGTAGCGCCCCAGCCGCCATAGACCGGAAGTTCCGGACGGGGCAGCATCTGCCGCACTTCTCCCCCGCCCCTGACGGCGGTAACGCTATGGACCACCGTCTGCATCCCCTTCTCCTCGTCAATCCAGGGCCCGCCGGTGGTACTGTAGCCGGGACTGTTGTGCAGGCCTATCTTCAACCCAAGTTCCTGAGCCACCTCGGCGGCATATTCCAACGCCTCCCAATAGGCCTCGCTCCGGTAGGTCTGCTCCGGCCAAGGGTTGTTCCCGATGGGATGGTGCGTCTCTTGAACGGCCGATGCGATGTTAAAGATGGTGGCCCCGCCAATGCCGGCCTCGGCCATGGCTTCCAGATCGGCCCTTATGCCTTCTTTGGAGAAATTGGGACCCATCCAGTGCCACCAGACATAGGGCCTGTATTCCATGGGCGGCTGCTGAAACTGCCTGGCAAGCGTCCCGGAATCGGATGGATTCCGGGAACAGGAGACTATCGGCAGGCCGATGGCCGTCGAACACAAACAGCTGACCACCAGCGTTTTACGCAAAATCGCTTGGGCGATCCGGACTAAGCGAATTCTCATAAACGAATAAAAATCAGTTACTTACATTCGACGCTCAATTGACATACACGCGCCGTTCGGCTACTTTTTCGTTGGCGTTCTTGCCGATCCACACCTCGAACCAGCCTTCTTCCACGCCGAAGTGCATGTCTTTGTCCCACAGGCCGAACTGGCGGTAAGGAATCTCCAGCTCCACCTCACGGCTCTCACCGGGCCCCAGGGTGACCCGCTTGAAAGCAGCCAGCTGCTTCATGGGACGCACCACGGAGGCCAGAGAGTCATGGATATACACCTGCACCACCTCGTCGCCCTCCACGAAGCCGGTGTTGGTCACCGTCACCTTCACTTTCAGGGGTTTATCCTTATCCAGCGTTTCCGCAAGCTCAAAGCCGCTGTACTCGAAGGTAGTGTAGCTGAGGCCATAGCCGAAGGGATAGAGCGGGGAACCGTCGTTCTCCACATAGCCATACCCGCGGCCGCTGGGCTTGATGGAATAATAGTAAGGATTCTGGCCGATGCTGCGCACCCAGCTGAAGGGCAGACGCCCGCCGGGATTGCGCTTGCCGGTCAGGACATCGGCCTCGGCACGGCCGCCCTGCTCACCGGGATACCAGGCTTCCAGCACGGCCGCGGCGCCGTCCACCCAGTCGGAAATGTCGATAACCGCTCCATTGTGAAGAACCACCACCACCGGCTTTCCGGTAGCGATGAGGTCCCGCACCATCTTCTCCTGATCCACATTGACCCGCATTTCCTGCTGCCCGCCGATGATGGTAGCGCCCTCTTCCCGGCGCACGGTCATACTGGCCGACGGAAGACGGAAACTGCTGCGGTCGCTTCCCTCCTCTTCCCGGATGGAAGGGAAGAAAAGCAGCACGTCGCAGCTGCGGGTATCGGGATTGAGAAGCACTTCGGCCTGTCCGGAGAGGGCCTGCTTCAGGCCTTCATAAGGCGTGATGGCCCCTTCGCCCCGCCAGCCTCCGTAACCACCGCTGTAGTCTCCGAGGTTCAGGGTATGGGCGGCCGGCCCGTACAGGCCCACGCGGCGGACATTTTTCAGCGGCAGGATGCCGTCGTTCTTCAGAAGGGTCATAGCCTGAACGGCGCTCTCGTAGGCCAGTTCGCGGTGCTCCGCGCTGCGGACGGTCTCATCGGCCCTCGGGGCATCCACGAGAGGCTCGTCGAAGAGGCCCAGTTCGAATTTAAGGGTGAGGACCCGGCGCACGGCCTCGTCCAGCACTTCCATGGGAACGCTGCCGTCTTCCACCTTCGCCAGAAGGCCCAGCGAAGTGCTGTGCAGTTCCAGGTCCAGTCCGTTTTTAAGGCACATCACCAGGGCATCGTCTTCCGTTTCGGCCATCCGATGGGACCGGCGGACGATATCGACGGCGTCATAGTCGGAGACCACAATTCCTTTGAAGCCCCATTCCTTCTTGAGGATGTCATTCAGGAGATAGCCGTTGCAGGAGGCCGGAATGCCGTCCACTGAGTTGTATGAACTCATGATGCCCCGTGCTCCGCCTTCCTGGACACAGGCCCGGAAGGGCTCCAGGTACACTTCCCTAAGTTCCCTCCACGAGGTGGTGGAAGCAAAGGAATCGTGGCCGCCCTCGCCGTAATTGTCCACGAAATGCTTGGGAGTGGCCACCACGCCGCCCTCTTCCAAGGCTTTCACATACGCAACGCCCATCCGGGAGTTCATCAGGACATCTTCTCCATAACTCTCCTGCCCGCGGCCCCAGCGCTGGTCGCGCGTGATGTTGATGACCGGAGCATACACCTGCCGTACGCCCACGGCGCGCAGTTCCTGGGCCACTACCTGGCCCACGCGGTAATACAGGTCGTCGTTGAAAGTAGCCGCCATGCTGATGCTCTGGGGGAAGCAGGTGGCGCTTCCCCACTGCGCCCCATGCAGGGCTTCTCCATGCTGCAGCACCGGGATACCCCAGCGGCTGGCCGCCATGGAACGGCGGGTGTCCTCATTGATGGCATCGGCCACCTCCCGGGGAGTGGCTCCTTTCAGGAAATGACCCACGTTCCGGATATGGCCCACGGGATAGTTCCGCTTCAGATAAAACTCACCCCCGAACAGGAGCTGGGCCGTAATCTGCTGCACCTTTTCTTCCGTAGTGAGCCGGCCCATCAGGTCTTTCACGCGCTTCTCGACGGGAAGGGAGGCATCCCGGAACTTCATGCCGGCTGTGTTTTCCTGCTTGAAAGTGAGCGGCAGACGGTGTGTTCCGGGGCCCAGGGCCTTGCGGAGGAAAGTATCCGGGAGGGATACATCCGCAAGCGTTCCTTCCGGAACGGTAATTTCCATATAGTCCCCGCTGCGGCTGTAAGTGACGGCGATGGTTCCCGCCACCGTGGGGAAGGAAAGGGAGCACTCGTCAAAGACAACGGCATCCGGCCGGACGGTGAAACGCTTCCAGCCGGGTTCCGTGGGCACGATTCCCAGCATCCGGGAAGGGAAGACCGCCAGCGGACCGCCGCTCCAGGCATGGTTTACGCTGCCGCAGTCCCAGTTTCCGTTCACGCCCACGTTCCAGTTTTCGAAGAGGGTGTCGTAGTCGGGATGGTTCACCATGAAATCGTATCTTTTGCGTTCACGCTCCAGGGCATAATCCCCGTGGCCGATGGCAAAGAGCGCTTCCATCACATACTTTTCCATGTAAGGGCTGGCGTGTTCATGGGTTTTGAACACTTCGAAGAGGGCGTCGTATTTGTCCCTGTCGGCCAATCCGGCCAGTACGGCAAGGGCATTCACCCGGTCGTCGGTCTCACCCTGATATTCCGGATGCCGGTAGCAGGTTCCCGTCCAGGCCTCCCGGTTGATGGCTTCGCAAAGGGAAAGCATCTGGGCCCAGTAGGCGGTGCCTTCGGCCTGGTTTCCCAGGGCATCGGCCATATCCGAAATGGATTGCAGGGCCAGGACATACCACAGGTTCTGCAGGAGGCGCAGGTCCCGGTTGTCGCCCCAGTCTCCCCAGTTCCAGTCTCCCTTGTGCCAGGCCATGAGCCCGTCGGGGCCCCGGTGATAAGTGGCCAGATAGCGCTTCACGGCAGGATAGGCATAGCGAATGGTCTCCAGGTCTCCGGTGTTCATGTAGTAGTTCCAGATACCGTATCGGCCCACGGCGGCCAGCATCTGGCAGGGCAGCTCCACCCCGTAGTTGCCGGGGATGGGAGAGAAAAGGATATCGTCCGGACGTTGCCAGTCGCAGAGTTCCCGGATGCCCTTCCGGATAAGGGAATACAGGGAAGGAGAATAGGTGTAGAAACTCTCTCCCGTGATGGTCACGATATCTCCCCACCACTGGGCCCTTTCGCGGTCCGGGCAGTCGAAGAAGGTGTCGCGGGAATTCACATAGATGGTCCTCAGACCCTTCTGCCAGAAGAGGTTATAAAATTCATCCGAACAGCTGAACTTGCCGTCGGGGGCGGTGTCGTAGCCGGTTTCGCGGTAGGAGAGGCCCGTCACTCGGGCGCCGTGCTCCACCGTCAGGATAATCCGCTGTCCGCTGAGCCAGCCCAGGGACTCGTAGGTCTGCTTTCCAGGCCTGGTGATGTATTCGGCCCTCAGGCACTCCACCCCCACTTTGGAGTGGTCGGTCTCAATGACAATCCGGTGTCCGCCTTCCGGGTCCTCCACCGCGAGGACGGGGGTCATCTGCATGTTATGGGGCAGGAGCGCACGTACCGTATCCGCAGTGAGACCCGCCTCCGTCTCAAAGGCAATCTCCTTGACGCCGAAGTCCTTCCACTGCGGAATGGGACGGATATGGAGCTTGCCCAGGGTGTTCTCCAGCGTCACCGCGGGCGAGAATCCCTCCAGGGAGCCTGTCTGCCAGCCTTCCATATCCTTCTGCGCATCGAAGCGGATGCAGGATTCCGGAAGGCGGAAGTTGGGCACCGGAAGGTCATCGGCCGTCCCATAGGCGGAATGGACGCGGCATTGCCAGCCGTCGTTGCCGATGGCCGGGCAGTCGAACCACAGCTGCGGCGTTCCGCTGCTCTTGTGCGAGAAAGCATCCTTGCCAAGGTACCAGAGCAGCAGCGCCACCCGGTTCTCCCCTTTCTTGAGGTAAGGAGCCAGGTCCAGGCGGTCAAAATAACTGTCAGAGGGATTGGGACCGCGCTTGAGGCCGCCTTCGAAGACCACCAGTTCCCCGTTTACCCACAGCCAGTATTTGCTGTCGGCCGATATCCGGGCCTCCGCCTTGGAAGGAACGGTCTTCAGGTTCACATCTTTCCGGAAGGCGATCCACTGGTTGGGAGCATCGGCCACTCCGGCGCAGCCCATCGTATGGTCGATCTCCACAATCTCTTCCTTCGGGGGCTCCCACAGCGGAGCCTCCTCCCCCTTGGGGGCCTTTTCGCCGCAGGCGGCCAAAATAAGAAGCGCAGAGAGCGCAAATCCCGTCTTTTTCATATCTGTCAGTCGTTATAGGGTATCCAAACTTTCATCTTTCCGGCTTCGCGGTTGTCCCAGGCGAAGTACGGAATGAGGGTCATCTCCCCTTCCCCGGTGCGGGCCGATATCTGCATGATTTCATGTCCCCACCACTGTCTCTTGGGCAGTTTTTCCAGCTTGAAATCCATCCCCTCGGAGAGTGCCAGGTTGTCGAATCCTTCCGGATTGTCCACCTCTTCGATGCAATAGACGATGGGACCGCGCTGGACGGCGCGCTTGCCCTCGTCCTCCTTCACGCGGGGATCGGCCGCTACCACCTCCACCGGCATGGTCATCACCAGTTCAATCTTGTCCTTGTCCTTCCACTTGCTGCGCAGGACGACGTAGCCTTTCTCCACCGGGGCGCTGACGGCGCTGCCGTTCACCGCAACCGTATAATCCTTGCACCAGCCGGGGATGCGAAGGCGGATTTCGCCCTTTACGGGCTTCTGAAGGCCCAGTTCCAAAGCCACGCTGCCATCCCAGGGATAAGCGGTGGTCTGATGCACCTTCATCTCCTTCCCCGCCAGGTTCACCGTCACGTCGCTGCCCATATAGAGGTTCACCCAGAGGGCTTTTTCGGAAGTGGCATAGGCATAATTGCCCACCGAGGGGATGAAACGGGCGATCTGGCTGGGACAGCAGGCACAGCCATACCACGGCTGCCGGTGATGGCCTCCCAGCGATTCCAGCGGATTCACATAGAAGAAACGGTCTCCCTTGAGGGAGATGCCCGCCAGGGCTCCGTTGTACAGGGACCGTTCCATCACGTCGATATACTTGGCATCGCCGGTGAACTGGTTCATCCGCCAGTTCCAGAAAACCATGCCCACCGAGGCACAGGTCTCGCAATAGGCCGTCAGGTTGGGAAGGTCATAGTCTTCCGTGATGCCTTCGTTCCGGGACGACTGGCCGATACCGCCGGTGATGTACATGTTCCGGTTCACCACATGGTCCCAGAGACGGTCCAGGGCGGCGATCAGTTCCTTATCCCCGGTATAGGCAGCCACATCGGCCATGCCGCAATACAGATACATGGAACGGACGGCATGTCCGGTTATCCGGGACAGTTCCCGCACCGGGACCTCGTCCTGGTAATAGACGGCAGGCCAGACACGGTCGTCTCCGTAAGACCCGTAACCATGGCCGCGCTCATCCAAAAGCCAACCTGCAAAATCCAGGTACTTCTTCTCTCCGGTCACCTCGTACAGCTTCACAAGGGCCAGTTCGATTTCCTCATGACCGGGAACCCAGTGACGCTTTCCGGGGCCGAAGACGCTCATCATATGGTCGGCAAACTTTTCGGCCACTTCAATCAGGCTGCGCCGTCCGGTAGCCCGGTAATAGGCCACGGCCGCCTCGGTCATATGGCCGGCACAGTACATTTCGTGCCGGTCCATGTCATGCCAGCGGTTTTCCAGGCCGGTGAGGGTATAAAACGTATTCAGATAACCGTCGGGCTGCTGGGCGGCGGCGAACTTCGCCACCCACTCGTCGCACTTGGCTTCCAGCCCGGGGTCCGGCTCAATCTGCAGGGAATAAGCCATGCCTTCCAGGGCCTTGTACACATCCGAGTCATCGAAAAAGATGCCGGAATGCTCCCCCTCTCCCCTGGCGGCATTCTCGAAATTGCGGATTCGGCCCGTCTGGTTTTCTATCTGGTCGATGCACACCGGGAGGGTGACATCCTTGTGGATGAGAAGACGCGGGGTCCAGAAAGAGTCATTGATGGTTACGGAAGAGAAACTGACCGGCATCAGCCGCTTCATGTTCCCTTCCTCGGGGGCCTGGCAGGCACCTGCCAACAGCAGGGCCACGGCAAGAACGGGCAATCGTTTCATGGTTTCTTATTCAAATACTTCAAGAGCTTTTCCCCGCCAGCTCTGCGGGGTTTCCAGATTCAGGATTCTGGCCACCGTAGCCGCCATGTCGTACTGAATCATGGTTTCCTTGATTTCGTGGTTCTTCTTCACGCCTTTTCCCCAAATCACGAAGGGGGTTTCCAATTCCAGCTGGCTGTATCCGCCATGGCTTCCGCCGATGTGGCCATGGTCGGAGGTAATCATGATGATGCTGTCGTCATAGATGCCGGCCGCCTTCACGCCTTCCACAATCTTGCGGACACGTTCGTCCACCAGGGGCAGTTCGGCGTAATATTCGTCGGAGCCCTGGCCGAAGGCATGGCCCATGTGGTCCAGGGCGTCGATGTGAATAAAGCACAGGACAGGTTTCTTTTCGGTGATGTACTTTACGCTTTCCTCCACCACCGCATCCGGATACTGGGAAGGGTCGGGGATGCGCTTGTAATAATCCAGGCACAGGGTATCGGCATAATTGAGGAAATCTCCCCACTCGCACACGACACCGCACTCGTCGCCGGGACGCTGCTCTTTCATGAGGTGGAAGAAAGTGGGCTGGTTTTTGTGCTCCGTCTGGAAAAGGGGCTTGAAGCGGGGCTCCGAGTCATTTCCGTACCAGCCGGAAGATTCTACCGGCGTGCCATTCATCATGGCCGCCCAGTTGGGGCCGCTGTCAGAAGGAAGCACGGGGCGCTTGAGCAGCGTCCAGGAGCCTTCCTGCATCATTTCCTTGATAAAAGGGTATTGTCCCTTTTCCATACACCAGGAGCCCCAGCCGTCCAGGCCGATGACAATCACATGGGAAGCCAACTCCTTCTGAGGAGCCTGCCGGCAGCAGGAAGCCAGCATCAGCAGGGCCGCGAAAACAAATAAAATCCTTTTCATATCTGTGTGTTTTAACTATTGATTCCAAATCTTATCGGCAAAATCCAACATCCACATCCAGTCATAGGCCGATATGCCATGCCCGCCGTCGCGCCGGACATACCCCACGCAAGGGCCGATGGCGGCGGTATCGTAATCGGCCGGCCAGGGAACGTCCGGGAGGCCGGGCCGGCCGAGGAAAGTCCACACCGGACTGGCTGCCTGCAGGGCAAGAAACTCTCCCTCCGTGTCGAACCAGGGCTTGTCGAAGCCCTCCACCAGAAGGGCCCTGGGGGCCACGCAACTCAGCAGGAGGTGCTGGTCGAAGGGCATGGCGGCCTCGTTGCCGGCATATTTGTCATAGGCCCGGCAGAACCAGTGGCGGAAAGAGGCCACCTCGGTGGCCACACACTCGCCGTACCGGTGCTTGGACAGGGGGACTCCTCCGCCGCCCGTCTGGATAGGCACCACCAGCGGAATCCGCTCGTCATAAGCCCCGGCCAGGATGGCGGCTTTACCCAAACGGGAGTAGCCTGTGAGAAGAATTCGTCCGGAGTCCAGCGAAGGGTCCTTTTCAATCATGTCCACACCGCGCATCAGGGCCCAGGCCCAGGCGGCAAGCGCCGTTGTGTTGTCGGTGCGGGAAGGGTCCCGGGGCCCCCAGAGCCTGAAAACGCCTTCCTCCACGGCGAATCCATCCTGCAGAATCACGCCATCCTTTTCCTGCAGCGGATCCGGATCCGGGGAAATATCACAATAGCAAGCGGTTACAACGGCATATCCCCGGGCAATGAGCGAACTGATGGGGAAAACCGTGTCCTCTCCGTCCAGGTTATAGTGCCCCCGCTCGTGAGGAGGGACCCGCATCCACTGGTCGGGAAGGACAATCTCCGGATCTTTCAGCACTTCGTGGTTGCCGGTGTAGTTGAGAAGCAGAATCACCGGGACCGGCCCCTGCACGTGGGCCGGCGTTATGATGAGCCAGTCTATCTTGGGGCCGGTCTTGTCTTCGCGGAACCACATGCGCACCTGCCGGCGCTTGGCAAAGCCCGTCAGCGTGCTTCCCTCCTCCAGCAGTTCACACCAGATGGGGGCGGGAGCAGGCATCCGCCCATACATTTCCCGTTGGAACAGTTCCAGGATTTCCTGCCGGCGGGCCGGCCATTCGGAGGCCGATGCCAGTTTTCTGCCGTCGCAGAAAGCCAGCGGGTCTTCCAGCGTAAAGGAGGGAACGGCGGCAGGATCATAATTCAAAGCGTCATAGGCCGCCGAACGCGCCGCCTGCTGCTGAGCCGCGCTCCAGCCCTCGTATTTCTTCTCTTCCCCTTTATCCAGAAGGTCTTTTCCATCCCAGGTAAAATCGCGCAGGACATACTGGTCGGAGCGTTCCAGCTCTATCGGACCGGGAGACTCCACCTGGATGTTATTAAGCTGCACATGGTCACAAAGGGTAAGCGGCATATCGGCCCGGGGTTCCCGCTTGTAGTACTGGGTCCAGGGACGCACCTTGAGCACGATGCCGGAGCGGCCGGAGATGTTCTCCACGCGGATGAACTCGTATTTCTGCGGCGTGTCGGGGCGGAGCTTGAGCCAGAGGACGGAGCGGGTGTTTTCCGAGACGCAATTCCGAAGAATCACATTGCGGGCGGCCACGCATTCGCTGCCCAGGGTGAGGCAGCCGTGCGTCCTGCCGAAGGTGCACTCCTCGATGAGGATGTCCTCGTTGGGGCCGTTGTCCGGATTCATGTCGGCAAAAGTCCCCTTGCCTCCCTTGAGGACCACGCCATCGTCACAAACGTCCATATAACAGCCCTTTACCAAAACATCGTGGCAGGCGTCCAGGTCGATGGCGTCGGTGCTGTAGCCCACCACTTCCCCGCTGGAAGGCGAGGTGACGGTAAGGTCCAGAAAACGCAGATGGTGGCTCTTGTAGGCGTGGTTGGTCCAGAACGGACTGTCTTTCATGTGAAGGTCCTGCACCGTCACGTGGCTGCTGTTGGAAACAAACACCAGCCTGGGCCGCTGGCCGTCCTTGTTGGCGGCATCCGGATTCCAGCTCCAGCGGATTTTCATCTCCCGCCAGAATTCCGTGCCGCTCCCGTCCAGGGTGCCCGGACCGCCCAGCACGAATCCGTCCACCCCGTCAATGTTCACGAGGGCGGGGAAATAGGTGCATGTCTGCCCTTCGATGCGGGTGGTCGCAAGGGGGAAATCCTTCACCCGGTCCGACCCCTTCAGCGTTCCTTCAATCCACAGATGGGTTCCGGGCTTGAAATGAAGGGCTCCGCTGACAAAGGTTCCTTCGGGGACCACCACCACTCCCCCTTTCTCCGCAGCCATGTCGATTACCTTCTGGATAGCCTCCGTCTGCACCTCGGCGGAATTTCGCTTTACCCCATGACGGGTGATGACATACGGCTTTCCAAGGGAAGCGAGGTCTGCCTTCCGGACATCGTGGAACCATTCCGGAACGGGCTTCCCGTCCGGAAAAGCATCCTGTGCCCAAGCCATCCCCGGAAGGAAGAGGGCCAGTGCCAACAGGCTGATTCCCAGTTTATTCATAATAGAGCATGGAAGCGGGAAGATTGTAAACGGAAATGCCGGGACCCTTGAGGCCCACTTCGATGTATTCCTCGGCGAAATTGTCCCAGAAGCCCACTTCCAGACGGTGGTAGCCGGCTTCCAGCATGAGCCAAAGTTCTTCGTATCCGCCGCCGTCCCGGTCCAGATTCATGACCTTCTTGCCGTCCAGAACAAGGCTCGAACCGTCGTCGGAGCGGAAGGAAAGGCGGTACAGGCCGTCCCGTTCCACTTTCATAAGGCCCTTGAAAATAAGGCCGAAATGGTCGTCCTGCTCCTTGAGCGCAGCGGTGATGACGGGCGTGATGCCGGAGCGCTTCTCAGGAGCGGACAGGAAGCCGTCCACGCTCATGTATCCGCCTTCCCGATAACTGTAGCGGAGTCCCTCTCCGGCAGGAACGGCATCCTCCACGGCCGGGAAATACTCCCCGCCCTGCATCCTGAGGACATCGTGCACGGGCCAGAAAAGGGCCTTCTTGAGTTTGTAGGAACCGGTGGTGCGGATATCGGCACTGGATGCCCCGAAGAGCACCTTGTACTCCCCTTCCGCGGTTTCCCAGGCCGATGTGCTTTCATTGAAAGAGGCCAGGGAGTAGTTGTCCACCGTCATGGTAAGCACCTGGCTTTCACCTGGTTGCAAAAGTTTTGTCTTGGCGAAGGACTTGAGTTCATAGACCGGTTTCTCCATGCCGCCGGAGGGAGCGTCCACATAGAGCTGGACCACTTCCTTACCGGCCACGGCGCCCGTATTGGTAACGGTGACGGAGGCGGTAAAACCGTCGGCCCCGGCCTTCACGACCGGCTTGGAATAGGCGAAAGTGGTGTAACTGAGGCCGTAGCCGAAGGGATAAGACACCTCCGTACCGGTGGTCAGGTAATGGCGGTAGCCCACCCAGATATCTTCCGAGTAAACGGTGAAGTCCACATTCTCCTTGGCATGATAAGGGGCCAGGGGGTCGTAGTCGTAGGGGAAATCGGCCGATGAGGGGATGTCCACGAAGCTGCCCGGGAAGGTCATGGGGAGCTTGCCGGAAGGGTTCACCTTGCCCGTCAGGATGTCGGCGATGGCGTTGGCACCCTCCTGCCCGGGAGACCAGGGCAGCACGATGGCATCCACCAGATGCTTCCAGGAAGCGGTTTCCACCACTCCGCCCACGTTGAGAATCACCACCACCCGCTTTCCTCTGGGGTGATAGGCCTTGTGCAGGTTCACCAGCAGTTCCCGCTCGGTGGCGGAAAGTTCGAAATCGTTCTCCACATGGCGGTCCTTTCCTTCGCCGGCCTGGCGTCCCAGCACCACCACGGCCACATCGTCCAGAGAAGCCTGGAAACCGATGGCCGATGCGGTGAGCCGGGGTTCCTCGCGGTATTCGTTGTCTTCCACGGGCTCGATATTGAAGCGGGTCCTCAAGGCCTTGGCCTCCAGGGAGTAGTACTTCTTGAGGCCGGGGTCCAGGGTGAATCCGGCTGCTTCCAGCGCCTGCGTCATGGTGACCACATAGGGCTTGGTCACTTCACCGGAACCGGTGCCGCCGGCGATGAAATCCTCGCTGGTAACTCCGTACAGGGCCACTCTCTCCGTGCCCTTGAGCGGAAGTGTGTTATGCTGGTTGCGAAGAAGGACGATGGATTCCGAAGCCGCCTCGCGGGCCGTGAGGGCATGGGCTTCCAGGTTGGGATGGCTGGAGTAGGCATACTTCCGGAAATGGGGGGTCTTCACCACATATTCCAGGACGCGGCGCACATTGCGGTCCAGCTCTTCCATGGAGATGCTGCCGCCGCGGACACCGGCCAGGATACGCCGGATTTCCACGTCGGAACCGGGGTCCATGAGGTCGTTGCCGGCCTTCACGGACTGCACGGTATTATCCTTGTTTCCCCAGTCGGTAATCACAATGCCGTCATAGCCCCATTCGTCGCGGAGGACGGTGGTCAGGAGGTCGTAATCCTGCTGGGTATAGTTGCCGTTGAGTTTGTTGTAGGAACTCATCACCGTCCAGGGCTTTCCTTCCTTCACGGCAATCTCAAAGTTCTTGAGATAGATTTCCCTGAGGGCGCGCCGGCTCACCAGGGCATCGTTCTCGTTACGGTTGGTTTCCTGGTTGTTGGCTGCATAGTGCTTGATGGAAGTGCCGGCTCCGTTACTCTGGATACCGCGCACATAAGCCGCCGCCATCTTGCCGCTCAGAAGAGGGTCTTCGCTGAAATACTCGAAATTGCGGCCGCAGAGCGGGTTGCGGTGGATGTTCATGCCGGGGGCCAGCAGCACATCCACGCCGTACTCCAGCACCTCATTTCCGAGGACGGCCGTCGTGCGTTCCACCAGGTCTGTATCCCAGGAGCTGGCAAGGAGCGTTCCAACGGGGAAACCCGTAGCCACCGTGTGGGCGGGGTCCCTTTCGGGGTCGATGCGCACGCCGGCGGGACCGTCGGAGAAGATGGTCTGGGGAATGCCCAGCCGGGGAATGGCCCGGGTGCCGCCGGCCAGGCCGGGCACCAGGTTGTCGGAACTGGTTCCCACCAGGAGCGAGGCCTTCTCCTCCAGGGTCATCGCCTGAAGGACTTCTTCTATATTGTCACTACGCAGCTGCGGCTGCGCTGCGGCGGTGAAGGCGGCCAGCAGAAGGCCCAGGATTGCAATTTTTCTCATGGATATAGGGTTTATCATTGTACAACTACGGTTTCGGTCAATTCGATATGCCGGGAATCCCGGCCGATTTCAATCACATATCGGCCAGGGTCCACCCGCCAGCCGGGAAGCGTGACATCGTAGAAGGAGAAGGCGTCCGGATCCAGGGTGAAGGTGGCCTCAGCGGAGCCCCCTGCGGGAACTTCCACCTTGCAGAATGCCTTCAGTTCATGCACGGGACGCTCCACGGACGGCTCCAGCGGGCGGATATAGACCTGCACCACCTCCTTGCCGTCGCGGGAGCCGGTATTGCGCACCGTCAGGCTTCCCCGGAAAGCGGCGTCGCCCTCCTTTTCCACCCGCAGGTTTCCATAATCAAAGGAAGTATAGCTGAGGCCGTGGCCGAAGGGGAATTCCGGCTCCACGCCCTTGCTGTCGTAATAGCGGTAGCCCACGTTCAGGCTGTCCGTGAAATAAATCAGGTCCTGGTTCTCCCAGCCCAGCCGCCGGATGGGTGTATCCTCATAATGCTTAGGCCAGGTGAAGGTCAGGTGACCGCTGGGGTTCACTTTCCCGCTAAGAATATCGGCCACGGCCGTTCCGGCCTCGATTCCGCCGTACCAGGCTTCCAGCACGGCCGGGGCTTCCGGAAGCCAGCCTCCCAGCTCTACCGGAGAGCCGTTCATGAGGGTGACCACCGTGCGGGGATTTGCCTTCACCAGCCGCAGGATGGCTTCCTGCTGCAACTGAGGGAACAGCATCGTAATTCTGTCCCGGCCTTCGGTATCCAAGTTCATGTCCAGCCCGCCGACGAAAATCACGGCATCGGCCTTTCTGGCCGCCTTTTCCAGAGCAGTCAGGCGGGCAGGAGCCCCTTCCGATTCCGGAGTGGAGTATTCCACATGGAGGGAGGCGTCCCCTTCCGTCTTTTCATAGATGATGCAAAGATGATAGTTCTGCCCCTTTTTGAGGTCCACGGTACCCATGGGGGTTCCCGTAATCTTCTGGTCTCCCCGGATAAAGACCACCGGAGCACCTTCCCAGGCACCGTTGTAGGCACTCACATGGCCTCCGCCGGAAGTGAAACGGAAAGTGTACTTTCCATCGGCCGGAGCCTTAAAAGTGAAGTCGAAGCGCGCCTCGGTCCAATCCTGCACCGGGATAGAAGCGTCCGGAGAGCGCATTTCCCACATGAAATTGATGCCTTCCTCCGTGCGCTCGACAGCGGGCTCCTCCATGCCTTTCTTATAATAGCGGGCATGCACGGGGGCCTCGATTTCGCGGAAACCGCCCAGGGATTTCCAGTCAAACCAGTCCACTTTCCTGTATGCTTTCCGAAGGCCGTCCAGGATGGTGACTTCTCCCGGAGAATACATCCAGGAGCTGCCGCCCATGGCAATCTCGCAGGTTCTCAGGGTGGCGTTGGGCCCCGTTACCAGGATGCGGCGCACCTTGCGGGGATCCAGCGGCAGCACCCCTCCTTCGTTCTTCAGGAGGACCATGCTTTCCTGCGCCATCTCCCGCGCCACCGCCACATGCTCCGGCGTAAGGATTTTGCAGTCTGTGGGGACCTTGGCGGGAGACCCTTCCAGCAGGCCCACCCGGTCGCAAATGCGGAGAATGCGGATTACCTTCTCGTCCAAAAAGCTCTCCCGGACCGTGCCTTTTTTCAGCGCTTCCAGCAGCGCCGTCCCATAAAGGCATTCCTCCCAACCCGGCATGGATTTGTCCAGTCCGGCCGATATGGCCTTCTCGGTGGTACGGGTCTGCAGCCAGTCGGTGATGACAAAGCCCTCGAAGCCCCACTGGTTCTTGAGGATGTCGGTGAGCATCTTCCGGCTGTCGCTCACAAACTCGAAATTGATGCCGTTGGCCGATGTCATGATGCTCCAGGCATGTCCCTTCTGCACCGCCGCCTTGTAAACAGGGAGGTAAATCTCGTGCAACGTGCGTTCATCGACAATGGAATAGTAGAAGTTCCGGTTGGACTCCCGGTTATTGCAGGCATAATGCTTGAGGCAGGCGGCAACGCCCAGGCTCTGAAGGCCCTGCACCATCGGGACCGCCATGGCACCGTTCAGATAAGGGTCTTCCGTGTAATACTCGAAAAATCTTCCTCCCAGCGGATCCCTCAGGATATTGACGCCGGGGCCCAGCAGGACCGTCTTGCCCATGGCCCGAAGTTCCTCTGCCATCACCTGCCCCGCCCGGAACATCAGCTCCGGATTCCAGGCCGATGACTGGCCCAGACCGCAAGGGAAGCCGGTGGACCCGTCCCAACTGTGCGGTCCCCGGGCGCCGTCATCCATGCCGAACTCGGGAACGCCCAGGCGGGGAACCCCGCCATCACCCATCAGCAGATAGGCTTTCTCTTCCGGCGTCATCTGCCGCAGGATTTCCCGATAGTAAGCCTCCCGGTCGGCCTGTGCAAGGACAGCCAGCGGGAAAAGGGCCAGGGTGCAGAGCAGGACTATTCTTTTCATCATCATTTATCGGTAAAAAAGGCGGTTGGCGGGAATGGGCGAGTACTCCTGGGCCGAGGGGGCTTTCCAGCCCCATTCCAGGTACTGCCCTTCGTAATCTTCAAAATAAAGGAGTTTATAGGCATGCAGGCCTTTCTGAAGCGGGATACGGCCCGTGGCCACCACCGCACTGTGGGAGCCGTCGTTCCCCACCACCAGGGTTCCGTCGATGGAGAGGGAACTGCCGTCGTCGCTCTTGGTATAGAACGACCAGATTCCGTCTTCCGGAATATCGATGTACCCGTAGAAGCAATAGGCAAAATGGTCCTCGTCCGGGGCACCAGCGATGGACGGGGACGGCATGGTGCCGGTAGCCTCGGCCGGATCTTCCTCAATCTGCCTGAGCGCCACGAAGTTGGCGGCATGGTAAGTGTAACGGCAGCCCGGCTTCATGCCCGTGCGGTCTGCGGCCGCATGGAAAAGGAGCTTGTGCGCCGTGCGGGAGGTCACAAAAGAAGGTTCCATCCCCTCCTTGAAAGCCCGCGCACGGATGGGGGCCGATTCCCGGAGGGTGAAAGGCCCGGTGTAGAGGGCGCTCTCCTCCGTGGGTTCGCTGCCGTCCAGAGTATAATGGATGGCAGCCCCTTCCGTACGGGTACTGAGGGTAATCTGAGCCTCTTCCGGGAAAAGGATGATGTCTCCCAGGATGGCCACCGGACACACCACTTCCTCGTGCGTGAGGGAATAGCCGGCCGACAGGTTGTCACGGCCAGGGTCCGGGCGGGCCGACAGTTTGTACTCCAGGGTGCCGCCGGCCATGATCTCCTCATAGGTGAGGAAATACCTCCGGACCGGCTGGCCGTTGAGCGTCACATCCGACACATAAGCCCATTCCGGATGGTCGGCCTTGATGACCAGGGTGTTGCCGTTTCCGAGTTCCACCGTGATTGCCTTGAAGAGCGGAGCCACCAGCTGGTACTCGCCGGTGCCGGGACAAACGGGATAGAGGCCCAGGGCCGCCAGCACATACCAGGCGCTCATCTGGCCGCAGTCTTCGTTGCCGCAGATGCCGTCCGGTGCGGTGGTGTAAAGTTGGGTAAGGATTTGGCGCACCACCTCCTGCGTACGGGAAGGGGCCTGCACGAAGTTGAACAGCCAGGCCATATTGTGGCTGGGTTCATTGCCATGGGCATACTGGCCGATGATGCCGCCGATTCCTTCGTCCACCGACTTCTGCCCCTCGGGCTTGTAGGTGAACAAGGAGTCCAGTGCGGCGTACAGCGGCTCCCGGCCGCCCATCAGGGCCTGGAGGCCGGCCATGTCGTGCGGAACGAAGAAACGGTAATGCCAGGGCGAGGCCTCCGTGAAGTCGCGGCTGCGAAGCAGCGGTTCCAGCGGTTCCACCCAGTTGCCGTCGGCCTTCTTGCCGCGGAAGAAACCGGTGTTGGGGTCGTAGAGGGCGCGGTAGCGAAGGGAACGCTTGTCATACTCCGCCGCGATATCGGCATGGCCCAGGGACTCCGCCATGCGGGCGATGCACCAGTCGTCGTAGCAGAATTCCAGCGTCTGGGACACGGATTCCACCTTCATGTCGGCCGGAATGTAGCCGAAGGCGTTGTACAGTTCCGAGGCGTTGGCGTTGTTCATGTTGGAAGAAACAATCATGGCCTCCAGGGCCTTCTCGCCATCAAAACTGCGGATGCCGCGAAGCCAGGCGTCGGCTATCACCGACACGCTGTGGTAGCCGATCATGCAGCCGGTCTCGTCGCTGGCGAGCGGCCAGATGGGCAGTTCTCCCCGACAGCGATACTGGTCCAGCATGCTATTCACCATATCGGCCACCATGTCCGGGGCCATCAGGGTCTGGAGCGGATTCCAACTGCGGAAAGTATCCCAGAGGGAGAGCGTGGAATAGAAATGATGCCCTTCGGCCAGTTGCCTGTTCTGGGCCGATTGGTCCCGGTACCAGCCGTCCACGTCGTCAATCCGGTTGGGGGTGATGAGGGTGTGGTAGAGGTTGGTGTAGAAGACATCGGCCGGGCCGCCTTTTACGCGGATGCGGCTCAGGGCGCGGTTCCAGGTGGCCTGCGCCTTGCCGAGGAGGCTTTCGAAGGTTTCCCCTTCCGTCTCGGCCAGGCGGTTTTTGCGGGCGCCCTCGGCCGAAACGCCGGAGAGGCCGGCGAAGAGCGTCACTTCCTTCAGATCATCGGCAAAAATGAAAGTCATAATGCCTTTGGAAGTTTCTTCCGCCTTTACGAAAGGGGCCGAAAAGACGGCCGAGAAGTAGGAATCGCGGTTGTCGGCCCAGCCGTTCACGCGGCGGTGAGCCAGGATTTCCTTCCCTTCCGCGCGGATTTCCGTATCGGTGGGGGTGCACCAGCCGCCTACGCAGGAAAGGGTGTTGATGCTCACCAGGCGCTTTCCCGGACCGCTGAAGGTGTAACGGTGTACGCCGGTGCGTTCCGTGGCGGTGAGTTCGGCCGTAATCCCCTTTTCCGGGAAAGTCACTTTATAATAGCCGGGAGCGGCGGATTCGTTCTTATGGTCCAGCGGAAGCGGTTCCACTTTGTCCACTCCGGGGGTCACCAGGAAGTCTCCGAGGTCGGGACAGCCGGTCCCGGAGAGATGGTTGTGGCTGAATCCCTGGATCTTATTGTCGGCATACCGGTAGCCGGAGGCTGAGTTTGCATCGGTGTCCGGGCTCAGTTGAACCATGCCGAACGGAAGCGTGGCGCCGGGATAGGTATTGCCCACGAAGCCCGTGCCGTTGAATACGTTCACAAGACCGGCCGGCTCCTGTTCCCCTGCGCAGGAAACAAGAGCCAAGGCCATCAGAGCGGATATGAGGGCTCTTCTATTCATAGTAGAGCATGCTGGCGGGAAGGTTTTCATAGGTTACGCCTTCTCCATCCAGGCCGATCTCGATGTTCTCTCCGCCATAATTCTCCCAGTACTGCAGTTTGATGCGGTGATAGCCCGGAGCCAGGTTGATCCAGGCGCCCTTGTATCCGCCGCCGTCCCGGTCGATATCGAAGAGCACCTGTCCGTCCAGGAAGAAGATGCTGCCGTCGTCGGTTGCCGAGGAAAGGAGATACAGCCCGCCTTTCTCGATTTTCATGAGGCCCTCGAACACGATGCCGAAGTGGTCTTCCGTCTTTTTGACATCCGTGCTTAATCCGGGCGTGATTCCTTTTCCTTTCACCGGGCAGGCCAGCATCTGGGGAACGCTCATGATATCGCCCTCATAATATGTGTAGCGGAGACCTTGCCCCTTGGGCGTAGCATCCACGGCGTCGAAACTGGCCGATGCCACCGGCGCTTCGGGCTCCTGGTAGAAATCGGGGTTGAACGGCTCGCACTTTTCGCCGTTGTCCGGCGTGAAATCGATACCCAGGATGTCGGCGATGGTGGCGGCGAACTGCTTGGTGAAGAAAGGACCGTTGTGAGCGGTCTCCCCCTTCACGGGAACGCCTTTTCCGAAGGCGATGAACCAGGTCTCGCGGGAAGGACGGATGTTTCCGCCGTGGCTCACGAACTTGGGCCCCAGGCCGCGGCCGTGGTCGCAGGCGAGGATGTAGGTGGTCTTTCCCTTGTAGAAAGGATCGGCCTCGCAGGTTTCCACGATCTTGCGGATAAAGCCGTCCGTCCAGTTGGCCGCGGCCAGATAGCGGTCATACTCTCCGGCATGGGCATACTCGTCCGTGTCTCCGAAACCCACATAGAACACCTTCGGATGAGCCTCGCGAAGCGTTTCCAGGGCAAAGGCGGCCGTAGTGTGGTCGGCCCTTTCCCCGCCACCGAAACCGGGCAGGATTCTGTCGATTTCCTGAATCATGCCGGCCATCGGCGTGTCCAGGTACAGCGGTTCGTGGGCGGAACTGCCGGGGAAACCGCCCCGGTCATTGTTGACGGCGAAACGGATACTCTCCCAGGAGGAAAGCATCATGACGCTGCCCTTGTAGCGGGGATCCCGGTTGGCCACCTCCAGCACACTGGTATTGGGATTGGGAACGGGGTCGTTGCTGTTGACGCGGTCATCATCGGGCCAGCCGCAGAACATTTCGCTGTAGCCGGGGTAGGAGAAGTTATGGGTGTTGGCCACCGTCATCAGGCTCTCCTTGTTGCGGTTGCCGATCAGGTAGCCGTGCTCCGGAACATAGCTCCAGACAAAAGGCATGAGGGCGGCCCTGCGCTCCTCGGGCGTATCCCGCCAGTAGGCGCTCTTCAGGGCCTCGGGATTCTTCACGAAACGGGTATCTCCCACAAGGCCTTCATCGGCCCCGGAGAAGAGTTCCTGCCAGCGCAGGCCATCGAAAGTGATGATTACCAGACGGGGATCGTTGTCCCCTTTGTTGCAGGATGCCAGCACCAGAAGGGCTGCTGCAAAGGCAAGCACAAGTTTTTTCATATTATTTTGCATTGGATTGTTTCTTGGCATACTCGGCCGGCGTCATGCCGGTGAGGTTCTTGAAGTTGCGGGCGATGATTTTGTACTCCGTCCCCAGTTCGTCGGCCGCCTGAAGGGGCGAATGGCCGGCGTTGATGAGGTCTTTCATCCGGTTCACGCGAGCGCGGATGATATACTGGTACAAAGAGATTCCCGTTTCGCGGGCGAAGGTGGTTTCCAGCATGCGCCGGCTCATGGGGACCAGGTCCACCAGGCTTTCCACCTTGATCCGGCTGCCCAGGTTCTCGTTCACGTAATACATGACCTTGGAGACATACGGATTCTGGTGGATGTAGGCATCGGTGCTTTGCCGGGTGGTGATATAGGACGGTTTCACGATGATGTCGCGGTAGCGGCTCCGCCGCTCGGCGGAAGGGAAAGCGAGCAATTCGTCGATGAGAGCGGCCGCCTGGTACCCGGCATGCTCCACCTCCTGGTTGATGGAGGACAGTTGGGGAGAGCACATTTGACAGACGGAAGCGTCGTTGTCCACGCCCATCACCAGAATATCGTCGGGGATGCGCATGTCTTCCCGGCCCACCTGGGTGACGGCTTCGATAATCTGGTAGGCGATGTTGTCATCACAGCCCAGGATGGCCACCGGCTTGGGGAGCGCGGCGAGCCACTCGGTGAGGCTGGCCGTGTCGTACCACCAGACATCCCGGAGGCTGGTTATCATGCGCACGGACAAGCTGGCATCCGGCAAACGCTCCTCTATCCGGTTTTCGAAGCCTTCCAGGCGTTCCTCCGACCATACCATGCCCGAGATACCGTAGAAAGCGAAATGACGGACTCCTTTTTCTATAAAGTAGTCCGCCGCCATTTCTCCTGAGTGGATATAGTCTCCGCTGATATTGATAAGATTGGGAAAACGCTGCTGGAAATCCTGCGCCAGCGTGATGATGCCCCGGTCCAGGAAACCTTCCACGGGATCTCCGCTGCGGAATTGGCCGATGATGGCATCGGCCTTCCAAGTGGTGGCAAAATCCACCACTTCCTGCATACGGCCGCTGTCCCGAAGGAAAAGGGGAACTTTGCAAACTGCCCAGGGCTCATGTTCATGCGAATAGCGCATGATTCCGCTCAACAGTTTGTTGGCATAAGACTCCGAAAAGTCTGTCATCATGAGAACGCGTGCCATGGTTTTAGTGCTGTGGTTCGTTTCTCACAAATTTAAGAAATCCGTTCCTAAAATGACAAGACCATGCGCGGAATATGGCGCAAAAAACGCAAATCACGCAGTTGCTTGTCAAAAATCAAAGTTTCCGTTACAAAAAAAAGGACGGCCCCGGGGTGGGACTGTCCTTGAAAGGGTTGTTTGTCATTCCCGGCCTGACCGGGAATCTTGGTTACTGGGCCTGGTAGCAACCGGCGTTGATCTTGCCACCCGTGATACGCGGGTTACCGTCAAGGTCGGTCATGTAAGTACCCAGGATGCTCTTGGCGGCTGCGGTGTTCTCACCTGTCGTGAGGGCGGCGCCAGCGGGATGGAAGTCGCCACCGTCATAGTTCACGAACAGCGTCTTGAAGTCGCTGTTGTTCACGAAGGTGCAAGCAGCTTGAGCGGCATTCTGCTGAGCGCCGTTACCGGCACGGCCGATGAAGTTGGTGGCATCGGCACCGCAGATGACATTGCTCTGGCAGACCCAGGCAGGGTCATCACCGGCTACGACATTCAGGTCAATCTGCTGGACCTGCTGCTCCAGGATGAACTCGGGCTTGATGGGCATGTCGTAACGGTCGGGATGCGCGTCCGCGTTGTCAGCGACACCGGGCAGGAAGTACCAGTTACCGGCCACGAGGTTGTTTACGAACTCGATGTGAGTTCCGCCATTACGGAACATGATGCCGCTCCAAGGAGCGGAGGAGGCAGAAGAACCGTCACGCCAGTTCACATTGTCCACGAAGGTGCAGTTGGCCACATAGGCCTTTACACCGGACTGGCCGTGGATGGCGGCCGTATAACCATACTGAGCGATGGAAGCGTTGCCGCGGAAGAGGCAGTTCACAACCGTCACCTTGGTTCCTTCACCGGATACGCTTACGCCGCCGGCGTGGGCATCGGCCTTGTTCCAGGCGATGATGCTGTTGGCAAGGACAAGTTCGTCACCGGCCGATTCAGTGGCCATGACGCCGCCGCCCTTGTCGGAGTTGGAGCCGTTGTGGATGTAGCAGAATTCGACGGTCAGTTTGCCGTTGAATACGACATTGGAGCCCAAACCGTTGCGGATTTCGAAGCCGTTGACGCAAGCATCCTTGAAGCCCGGGCGGTCGCCATCGGGAGTAATACCCGAGATGAGCGCACGTCTCTTGCCGCCACCATCGATGATGGAACGATTGTTCAGATCCTGCTTGTCGAAGGAGGAATTCCAACCGCCGGAAAGCTTAACATTGTCGCGGAGGAAGAACGGACCGTTAATCACGACACCACCCTCCACACGCACTTCCGCAAATTCGGGAGCGCTATTGTAAGCAGCCTGCACATCTTCACCGGCCTTCACCGTAACGGGCTTGGAAATACCGAAGACGGGAGAATAAATCTTGTCGCCTTCCGTGGAGACCATGTAGGCCCAGAAATAATAGCTTTGTTCGGGATCTACACCTTCCAGGGTTACAGTCTTTTCACCGGTAGCAAATGTTCCCTGAGGATAATCCTTGTTTCCGGACATGTCCTGACTCTGGCCGAAGACATAGCCCCAGGAAGTGTAGTCATCGGAAAACTCCGTTGAGAAGTTTACGCTCATTAGTGCCGTCTTGGCATCTGCGTCCTTGTTGGTGAGTTTGGAAGAGACCATACCGTCCAGACCGTGGGCGCGCTGGTTCACGATGGCCTTGTCGCTCTGACCGGGGATGGTGAATTCTGCCCGGCGGATGAGGCCGGTGGTGTTACGGCGAAGAGTAAAACTGCCATTGCCGTTGTAGGTGATCCAGTCATACTGGGCATCGGGAGTGACATTGCCGGTGAGGCCTTTGATGGAGACCGTCTGCGGCAGATAGTCCACGATAACCCTGTACGGATTCTGATACGGTTCCGTCACCTTCTTACAGCCGACGAAGAGGAACGCGAGGCTCAATATGGCGAAAAATAACTTTTTCATATTTTACTGTCTGTTTAAAGTCATGAACTAACGCCAGGACGGAGGGTTCTGAAGAGCACCGTTTGCTCTGGTGATTTCATCGGAAGGATACGGGAAGGTGAGGCACTTGTCGTTCCAAACCTTGACCGGGGTGAGATAGTCCTCGTAAGGGCCCACCGTGCAAGGAGACGCGGGATCCATGCGGTCCTCATAGTGACGCACTCTGGGGTGGGTATTGAGTTCGTTAAGGGCGAGAGCCTTGATTTCGGGAGCACCGGAGATGGCCCAGCGCTTGCAGTCGAAGGCGTGGTCGGCGGCAAACTCGAAGGCGAGTTCGCAGCGACGCTCATGATAGAGGTCTGTCCAGGTGGCGGCGCCGGAGAGCGGCTGCAGGTGGCTGCGCACGCGGATCTTGTTGATATCTTCGGCGGCGGCAGCGCCATTGCCCTTGACCAGATTGGCCTCGGCACGCAGGAGCATGCAGTCTGCGAAGCGGATGATGGGCCACATCACCTTGGTCACAGGCCAGTCACCATTATCCAGAAGCGTGCCGGCACCGATGGGGTCGGCGGGCTCGAAGGCCTGCATGTACTTGTTGCACTGGAAGCCTACCTCGATGTTGACAGGGGAATAGTAACGCATGGGCTCGCCGAAATAGACGAACTCGTCGTTGTACTCCAGGATGGTAGCGGCAAGACGCTCGTTCTTCACACCGTTCACGTTATCCTTGGCCATCTCTTCATAGAGGTCATAGGAAGGGTGGATCTGGCCCCAGCCATTGAATTTACCCCAACCCTTGTCTTCGAGCATAACACCGGTGACTTCTACGCCACCGTGTCCCTGACCGTTAGGGCCACCGTCCCCGGGGATACCCCAGCAGTACTCTTTGCCCCAGAATTTTTCGAAATCGGGAGCGAAGAGGTCCTTGAAGTTGTCCACCAGGCCACGGCCGTAGGTTTGCTCAAGCTTGTTGACACAAGTGATGACGTTGTCCCATTTGGAAGTGTCCCACATGGCCCAGTAGGCATAAGTCCTGGCCATCATGGCAACAGCGGAAGCCTTGTGGGCACGGCCGCGGTCTGCAGCAGTATATTCTTCAAAGCGGGGAAGGAGTTCCTCGGCCTTCTCGAAGTCGGAGACGATGAGCTTGTAGTTGTCCATCACCGTGGGCTGCTGCTCGGGGATCTCGTAGTTGTAACCACCCTCAACAGTCTCGTAAGCGACAAACGGAACACCCAGTTCCTTGGTGCCGTACCGATAAGCGGCAAGGAGGTGGTACTGACCGCGGAGGAAATAGGCTTCACCCAGCACGCGGGTTTCTACAGCGCTGAGGCTGCCGGCCCTCTCCTGCTTGTTGAGCAAGGTCTGGATAACCCAATTGGTCTTGGACAGGCCGTAACGGTTGTAGATACGGTTGTAAGAGTCGCGGAGCGGGCTCTCGTCACCGGTGTAAGTGAGAGTGGCAAGGTTGTTGAAACCACGGGTCTTGCCCCACACCATGTCGTTGGCGCAGGCCTGCTCCCAGTAGATGTCACGGCTGTACATGCCGTCACGCTCGAACAGGCCATAATAGCAGTTCTCGATGGCATCGATGGCCTGTGCGTCCGTCAGCGGATAGTTGTCCTGCGTGGGAACACCCTCACGGCCATAATCCAGAAGCTTGCTGCAGGAAGCGAGACCTAACACACAAAGGACTGCGATGGTTATGGAAATATACTTTTTCATATTCTCTTCAGATTAGTAGATGAGTTTGAGACCGAAAGCAAAAACCTTGTGCACCGGATAGGTGAGGGTGTCGTAGCCGCCCACTTCCGGATCCATACCGGAATAGTTGGTGAAGGTGAGGAGGTTTTCTGCGGAGAAGTAGATGTTGAGGGAACTGGCACGCTCGGCGAAATGAGGAACCTTGCGAAGGAGGTTGGTGAAATCGTAGCCGATGGTGAGGTTCTTCAGACGGAGGTAGGAACCGTCTTCCAGATACCAGCTGGACGGAGTGGCCAGGTTGGCGTTAGGGTCATTTCTGGAGAGGAGAGGAATGTTGGTGGCACGATTGGTGGGGCTCCAGGCATTCAGGATTTCCTTGGAACGGGAGAAGTTACCTTCCACGTCAGCCAGGATGAGCTGCTTGGCCATGTAGGCAATCTTGTTGCCGGCTACGCCCTGGAACATCACATCCATGTTGAATCCCTTCCAGTTGAAACCGGCCGACAGGGCGAAGGTGTGGTTCGGGGTAGGATTACCCATATAAATACGGTCATCCGTGGTGATTTTGCCATCGCCGTTCACATCCGTGAACTTGAGGTCGCCCGGACGGGCACCCGGCTGGATGAGCTTGCCGTCCTTCTGGTGGTCATAGATGTCTTCCTCGCTCTGGAAGATGCCTTCGCAAGGAATCATGTAGAAGGAGTTGAGGGCCTGGCCGTTCTCACTGCGATAGATTTCGGTAGTCACGAGGCCGTAGTTGCCGCCGCCCAGCCAAGGGGCTGCGTTACCTTCGGAGTCGAGGACGCCGGTATCCACCACGCGGTTGCGGTTGTAAGCGTAGTTGCCGGTTACATAGTAATTGAAGTCGCGGCCAATCCTGTCTTTCCAGGTGGCGATGAATTCGATACCGCGGTTGTTGATTTCACCGAGGTTGACCTTCATCGGGTTGATACCGATGCTGGTAGGCCAGTTGGTGCTCTGGTCCTGGATGAGGTTGAAGGTACGCTTGTTATAGTAGTCCACGCTCATGGACAGGCGGTCCTTGAAGAGGTCGATATCCAAACCTACGTCGAAGGTCTCGGACGTTTCCCAGGTGAGCTGGGAGTTGAATGCCGTGGTAAGGGAATAGGTGGTACCTCTGAGCTGTCCGCCGAGTTCACGGCCGGCCATACGGTTGTCGCCGTGGTCTCCCATGTCACTCAGAACCGGGGATTTGTAGTGCCAGCCGATGGAGCCCAGGTTACCTACGCGGCCCCAGGAAGCACGGAGCTTGAGGAGGCTGATGGCATCCGTCTTGGGGAAGAACGGCTCGCTGGAGATTTTCCATGCACCCGTCACGGCGGGGAAGTCTCCGTGGTTATGGGCATCCGGCAGACGGCCGGCGATATCCCGGCGCCAGGAAGCGGTGACGAAGTAGCGGTCGTCATAGCTGTAGGAACCTCTCACCACGAAAGCGACATTGGCATCGTTATTATAGTAATCTGTAGGAACGCCATAGGCACCTGCCTGTGCGAAATACTGCATGGAAGGATCCTCGATTTCGAAACTGTTCGCGCTCATCGAGAAGCCACGGTTCCAATCACGGTTGGCGGTGAAAGCGCCAAGGGCACCCACGGTGTGCTTGCCGAAAGTGCGGTCATAAGTGAGGGTGAGTTCGTTGCGCCATCCGTCGCTGCGGCCAGTGCTCTCGCTCAGCGAATTGGTGAGGCTGGGCTTACCAATCTCAGGACGGGCCGGAGAGAAGTTCTTAGACAAGAAGGAACCGATGTTGTAGGAGAACAGGTCGGTGAGTTTGAGACCCTTGACGATATTGGCGATCTCCATACCGGTGGTGCTCCAGAAATTGATGCTATGGTTGTAGTTGGTGTCGGCCAGCAGCATACGGAGCGGGTTCACGGAGTCACCGTGCAGACCGGCGAAGTTGTTTCCGTACTTGGCTACATAAGCGGGGTCTTCCGTGGTGGTACCACCGAAGGAACCGGCATAAGGACCGGCCGTGGCATAAGCCTCGGCGGACGGCGGCATGTACAGGGCGGAGAGGATAATACCATAGTGGCTGGAGTTGGTATCCGTTCCTTTGCTGCTGCCATCACTGAAGTGGAGGTTCTCGGTGATCTTGAGCCACTTGTTCATCTGGTATTCTCCGTTGAAACGGACGCCGATGTTATTGGCATAGGTGCCCACCAAAACGCCGGGGTTGTCACTGTAGCTCACGGTGAGACGGCTCTTGAACTTGTCGGTACCGTAGTTGAGCGTGGCGCTGTGACGCTGGTAGAGCGAATTGCGGAATACCTCATCCATCCAGTTGGTGCGGGTGGTGGCGATCCAGGGGTTCACGGCAGGGTCCCAACCTGTATCCAGGTTGATGCCGGCATTGGCGGAGGAGATGGTTCTCATCTGGATTTCTTCTTCGGCCGTGAGGGGCTTGGGAAGGTTGCTGGCATGGCGGATACCGGTCACCAGATCGTACTCTACGCTGATACCCTTGTTGGCCTTCTTGGTGGTAACGAGGATAACACCGCCGGCACCGGAAGTAGCGCCGTAGATAGCGGCGGAGGCTGCGTCCTTCAGGACTACGATGCTCTCTACTTCATTCATAGAGGTGATAGGGGCACCGGGAACGCCGTCAACAACCCACAACACGGAGTCTCCGTTGCGGGAGCCTTGACCACGGATGAGGATGCTGGGGCCACTGTCCGGGGAACCGTTGCTGTAGGAAACAACCACGCCAGGAATCTGGCCCTGCAGCATGCCGGTGGTAGAAGTGACCGGGCGGCCGGCCAGTTGATCGGCATTGTTCACAATACCCACGGAAGCACTCAGGTCTTTCTTCTTGGTCTGGGCACCGTAACCCAGGGCTACGGCTTCCTGAAGGACCTCAGCGTCTTCCACCAGGATAATGTTAATGTTGTTGCGTCCGTTCACGGGCACCTGCTGGGTCACATAGCCCAGGCAGGACACCTCCAGGACTGCATTGGACGGGACGGTGATGGTATAGGCGCCATCAAGGTCCGTAACGGCGTTGGCGTTACCGGACAGAACCACGGCCCCCACGATAGGACCGACGGCATCCGATACCGTCCCACGCACTGTCAAGTTCTGTGCAGATGCACCGAACGTTGCCGCCAGACACATGATGCCGGCGAGCAATCCGAACAGTTTTTTGGAAATCATAATGAATTTGGTTATTGGATATGTGTTTGGTTTAGTTTATCTTAGCAATTGGTTATTAGTCCTTCGGAGAAGAATAACTTTCTATATAAATTTAAAAAAGAAATCCTACTCACAACGCAAATTTAATAATCCTCCCCCGTCTCATGAGGATAATTTGCGATTAAAGGACCGCAAATCGCGCAAAATCACTCTTTCCCGTCTCCGATCAGACCGTTAATTAAAGAATTTTTGCTTTTTCTCATCCACCACTCGCGCATATACCTGCGTAGTGGCTAATTGTGTCCCAAAAGTTTACTGGTGGTGTAAATATCGGCCCCCTTGGTGATCAGAAGGGTGGCGAAAGTATGGCGTGCGGTATGGAAGTCTATTTCCCCGAAAATGGCAAAAGGTTGTGGAGGACATGCCGTAAAAAACTTTTGCACGAATGGTCGCTTTTCTTATGATTCACCATAAGAAACATACAATCGTCATGTGAAACAACTCTTTCTTTTTTACGATTGTTGGCAGCGGATATCCTGCTTGCTATGTTTGCCTTGCCGATCAACACCGATCGGCATTAATACTTTCATAACTATGGCAACATTCGCAAACATCCTTTACGACGAAGCCTTCAAAGTCGTACTTTCCGAGCCGTCCAACCGGCGCCTCCTGATTAAACTGATCGAGTTTTTCCTCCCAGGGAAGACAATCCGTTCGCTTACGTTGAATGACAAAGAGCAACATGGTTTGATTTTGTCGGACAAAAACGTTAACTTTGACCTGTATTGTACTACCGATCTGGGCGAAAGCTTTATCGTGGAAATGCAGTTTACATCCCAGGAAAGCTTCCGGGACCGGGCATTGTACTATGCCACCTATCCCATCCGCTCCCAAGTGGTGGAGCGTATGAAAGCCATCCGGGAGTTGGACGATAAGCGGGCCCGGAAGATGGATTATCGGCTGAAACCGGTTTACGTGATCAGCATCCTGAACTTTGAGATGAGTCACGAGGACCCCAATACCCTTGAAGGAGGTTTGGTCAGCCGTTATGAGATTCGAAGCGCAAGATCCGGGGAGAAGATGACAGATGCGCTGAGTTTTATTTATCTGGAATTGGGGCGACTGCCCTGGAAGCAGAACGAAGAGAGGAAATGCCGGACGCTGCCGGAGAAACTGGCATTTTCATTGAAGTACGGTCATTTATTGAAAGAACGGCCGGAAAACTTCGAAGACGAAGTGTTGAAGATGATTTTCGAAGCCACGGCCTTCGCGAATATGAATGAAGATACTTTAAGACAATATAACGCCATTATGACAACTGAATTGGACATCATTGCCAGAAGAGAATTCGCCCGAAAAGAAGGCAGGGCCGAAGGTTTGGCCGAAGGACGGGCCGAAGGACGAGCCGAAGGACGGGCTGAAGGACGGGCTGAAGGACGGACCGAAGGATCCAATGAGCGGGCAAAGGAGATCGCCGTCAAAATGCTGTCTAAAACCTATCCTATCTCTGAGATTGCAGAACTGACCGGTCTTTCCGAGAAAGAGATCGCAGCCCTCGGATTGTCCTGACCCGGCAACACACTTTTGCGGAACAACACAAGGAGACGGGACGTTCCGCATGTAATTTTGAGTTACATTTGTTAAGTTCACACTGACTGAATCATGAAGCGTTTTTTCATCCTGGGAGTTCTGGCGCTGGCGGCGCTGCTCTCATGCAGCAAGGGGGATGACGATCCCCGTCTTGTCATCATTACCTTTGACGGCCTGCGCTGGCAGGAACTCTTCAACGGGGCCGATGAAGCCCTGGTGGAGAGCGCCCGCTTCGTGCCGCAACCCTCGGCATTGAAACAGGCCTATTGGCGTGAAACGCCCGAGGAGCGGCGCTCGGCCCTCATGCCTTTCATCTGGAGTTATGTGCCGGAGCACGGCTATTTAATCGGCAACCGGGGGAAAAACAGCCTCATGCAGGTATCCAACAAGATGTGGTTCTCCTATCCCGGCTACAGTGAGATGTTCTGCGGCCTGGCCGATGATGAACGCGTCACCAGCAACGACCCCGTCCCCAACCCCAACGTGAGCGTACTGGAAGTGGTGAACCAGGATCCGCGGTACAAGGGAAAAGTGATGATGTACTCCTCCTGGGAGAGCATCCGCTTTGCCGTAAACAACGAGCGGGGCGGCTTCCCGGGGTGCAGCGGACATGAACCCTCCTACACGGATACGCCTGTCGCCCACAGGATGCAGGATATCGACTCCGGCATCGCCGATGGCGGTATCGGGCCTACGGCCCGGCTGGACTGCGTCACCTTCGGAATGGCCATGGAGACCCTCAAGGCCGATCACCCCAAGGTGTTCTATGTGGGTTTCGGAGATACGGACTCCTATGCCCACAGAGGCCGATACGATCTCTATCTGGACGCCGCCCATTGGACGGACCTGTACATTCGCCGCATCGTAGAGTATTGTGAGTCAGATCCTTTCTACAAGGGAAAGACCACCTACCTGCTCACCTGTGATCACGGACGGGGAACGGGGGCGGCTTTCCGGTTCCATAGCGCAAATATACGCGGCTCCGAGCAGACCTGGTTCATAGCCTTCGGCAAAGACGTGCCGGTACGGGGAGAAACCTCCGATAACGGCATTTTCTACACCCGGCAACTCGCAGCCACCATCGCCGACAGGCTGGGCGTGGAGTTTCGGCCCGAAAACAGGGAGGAATGTGTTCCGTTTGATCCCGACTATCGCCGGGAAGAGGACTTCCATCCCAAGGCATCTGCCGTTTTCCCGGCCGTAAAAGCCACACCGAAAGGGAAAGGGCTCCGTTATACTTACCATGAAGGGGATTTCACGGACTGTGAGGAAGTGATGGCCGCTCCTGTGAAAAAAAGCGGCATTGCCCCTGTCTTTGGAACAGAGGCAGTCAAACAGAGAGAAGACCATTTCGGCATTGTGTTCAAAGGCCTCATGAAGATTGAACAGGAAGGCCTCTATTTCCTTGTGGTGGAAACGGACGACGGCTCGAAGATCTGGCTGGACGGACAGCTGCTGTGGGACGTGAACGCACCCGGAGGCGGCAGCAAGGAGGCCTGGGTTGAACTGGGCGCCGGTTATCACCGTCTGGAAATCCAGTACTTTGACACGTGGGGCGGGGACTGGCTGAGACTGGCCGTGAAAGGCCCGGGAATCGACGTTCCCAACCTCCCTGCTTCCCTGCTGTTTTACGAATAAAGCCTCCTAACGGCCTGCCTTCTGCAAAACGGGCATCTTTTTTGAGAACGAAAAGAGTTGTACCTTTGCAAACTCAAAAGAAGAAGGAAATGAAGAAAGTTGTAATGCTGCTTTGTGCCCTGGCGCTTGCCGCCACTGCCTGGGGCCAGGGCAAAATCAATACCCGGAAATACATCCTGAACGACTTCAACGACAAAGTGGTTCAAATTGTCCTTACCGGAAATGACCTGATCGACAGCAGTTTGAAGCAGGAGGTGATGCACATCTGGACCGCCTCCCCCTTTGAATTCTGCACCATGGACCGCTTCGAGACGCTCAAGACATCGGCCCAGTACTACTTCCTGATCGCGGCCGAAAGCCGTTTCAAGGACGAAGAGAACCCCGGCATCACCTTCCTTTCCCTGGTAAAAGGCGGGCCGCAGGCCAAGGACGGCATCAGTTCCATGACAGAAGTCATCTCCCTGCCGCTGATGGCCGCCGCCGGCGGCAACGGACGCGAACTGGTGTATCTCGGGCCGCTCATCCAGGCCATCCAGGAATATGCCCTGGCGGCCATGGAATCCGAAAAGGTAGCCTACGGCATGGAGGCCTGGTTCAATCAGAACTACAACAAGTTCGGCAAAATGAAGCAGTTGTATATCGCCGACGGTGACATCTCCGAATCTGTCTCTCAGAAACAGATGGAACGCTTCCTGGACGAAGACATCCACATCGTAGATGAATCCGAGGCCGACAAAGCCTTCCTGGAAGGAGACTATAACACCCTGGTGGCCTATGTGGTGGCCCCCTTCATGCCGAAAAACGGGGCGTCGTACTGCTACAAGATGCTTTTCGAGGCCGATACCCACACACTCTATTACATTTACAAACACAAAATCACGGAAAAAAGCGGCGTCGGCTTCACGGCCGACGACCTCAAGCGCCTGGCAAGAAAGAGATGAGAAGCGGAGTCAGCAAGGAAGGGGTGCGCTACGCGGTCCGGCAAAGCGGCCGGGCCGCGGCATACTGTGCCCTCACCATAGGATGCGGAACGCGTGATGAAAACGGCTACCCTGCCGGCATCGCCCATTTTGTGGAGCATACGATGTTCCGGGGAACCCGCCACAAAAGCGCGGCGGTCATCAACGGTTATCTGGACCGTTTGGGCGGCGAACTCAACGCATACACCACCAAAGAGGAGATTGTCCTGCATGCAACGGTCCTGAAAGAGGACTGGAGCAAGGCGGCACGGCTTCTTTTCGAACTGGCGACGGAAGCCACTTTCCCCGACAAGGAAATCGAGACGGAGCGCGGCGTGGTCCTGGACGAGATTATCTCCTACAAAGACAATCCGTCCGAAGATGTGTACGACCGCTTCGAATCGCTCCTGTTCGAAGGCAATCCGCTGGAAACGCCCATTCTGGGGACAACGGCCTCGGTGAAAAAGATTACGCCGGAAATGCTGCGGCGCTTCATGGCCGAAAAGTTCGTGCCGGAGAAGATGGTCTTTACGGTAGTGGCCGATATGGACGAGGAGAAACTGGAAAAACAGGTTTTGAAACTGATCGGAAATGTCTTTTCACAAAGTAATCGATAAAAGGCATCATGAGGTGAATGCCGTGCTGGGGTGCAAGGCCCCGTCCCTGTACGAAATGCCGGACAGGCTTGTGTGCGCCATGCTGGCCAACATCCTGGGCGGTCCCGCCTCCAATTCGCTGCTCAACAAGGAACTCAGGGAAAAGCGCGGCTGGGTGTACGGCATCGAATGTTCCTACACGCAGTATGCCGACAGCGGGATCCTCGCCATCACTTTCGGCTGTGACAAACCCAATCTGGACGCCTGTCTGGAAGCCATCCGGAAAATCCTCTCCCACCTGCAGGAAACGCCCTTTACGGAGAACCAGATCAAGGCCTACCGAAAACAGTTGCTGGGCCAGTTGGCCATCGGTTCCGAATCCGGCGAAGCCCAATGCCTGTCCATGGGGAAAAGCCTGCTCTCCTGGGGAGAAATCCTGACGCCGGCCCAGACGCGTGCGCAGATAGAGGCCATTACGCCCGAGGCACTTCAGGCCATGGCCCGCCGGCTTTTCGTCCCTGACAACCTTTCCAGTCTGATTTACCTCTAATTTTCAGTTCCTTCTCCGAAAAACACTTCCCCCGGAGGGAGGGGTTCCGGGTGGGGGTAATGAAGAGCGACAAGTGGCAAACACTAGTTTGCCACTTCGCAGAGGAATTTGATGCGCACCAGGCGGATTTCCAGTTCCTCATAGTCGTCACTGAGGGCCTGGAGGGCATCGGAGAGCGAATCCGAAGCGGCTTCTTCCTTGAACCAGGTGTAGATTTCTTCCACCACTTCCGGGTCCAGTTCCTGCTCAATATAGTAATTGAGATTGATGCGGGTGCCCGTGGAAACGATGGCCTCGATCTCCGTGAGGAGGGCGTCCATGTCCAGCCCCTTGGAGGCGGCGATATCCTTCAGGTCCAGTTTGCGGTCAATGGCCTGAATGATATAGACCTTGTTGCCCGACTTGGCGGCCACCGACTTTACCACAAAGTCGTCCGGACGGGTTATTTCGTTCTCTTCCACGTACTTCGCGATGAGTTCCACGAAAGGTTTGCCGAATTTGTTGGCTTTCCCCTCGCCCACGCCCTGGCATTTCTCCGACAGTTCCTTGAGGGTGAGCGGATACACGATGGACATGTCTTCCAGCGAAGGATCCGAGAAAACGATCCAGGGCTGAAGCCGCAGTTTGTGGGCCAAGTCCTTGCGGAGGTCCTTGAGCATGGCCAGGAGCACCTGGTCTCCCCCGCCGCCTCCACGGACGGCTGCCGCGCTGTCTTCATCCTCGTCGTCGGTTCCTTCGGAGAAGGTGCGGTCTTCTACCAGAAGCACCTCGTGGGGGTGCTCGAAGAACTTCTTTCCCTCCTCGGTCACGAAGATAAGGCCATAATTCTCAATATCTTTATCCAGATAATGCAGGATAATCCCCTGATGGATGACGGTGGCCCAGAAACGGAGATCGTGGTCTTTGCCGGCCCCGTAAAGAGGCAGTTGGTCGTGCCGGTAACTCTTGATCATGGCGTTGGGAACGCCGGAAAGGATGCCCGCCAGATGCTCCAGTTTGAAGTGTTCCGGCAGCGACTCGATGAGTTCTATCACAAGGGACAGTTCTTCCTGGCCGTCGAAGCGAGCCTTGGGATGGAGACAGTTGTCGCAGGCGCCGCAATTATCGGGTCCGTAATCTTCCCCGAAGTAATTGAGGAGCAGTTTTCTGCGGCATTGGCTGGACTCGGCGTACGCCACCGTTTCCTTCAGGAGTTGTTTGCCGATTTCCTGCTCTGCCACGGGTTTCCCCTGCATGAATTTTTCCAGTTTCTGGATATCCTTGTAACTGTAGTAGGTGATGCACTGGCCTTCCTGGCCGTCACGACCGGCCCGGCCCGTCTCCTGATAATAGCCCTCGATGCTCTTGGGGATGTCGTAGTGGATGACAAAGCGCACGTCCGGCTTGTCGATTCCCATGCCGAAGGCGATGGTGGCCACGATGACGTCGATCTCCTCCATCAGGAACTTGTCCTGGTTCTCGGCCCGGGTTTTGGCGTCCAGGCCGGCATGGTAGGGCAGGGCCCGGATTCCGTTGATGGAGAGCATCTGGGCCATCTCTTCCACCTTTTTGCGGCTCAGGCAATAGACGATGCCGGATTTGCCGGGGTTCTGGCGGATGAAACGGATGATGTCTTTCTCAGGTTCCACCTTGTCCCGCACCTCATAGTACAGATTGGGCCGGTTGAAGGACGATTTGAACACTTTGGCGTCTTGGATGCGGAGATTCTTGAGGATGTCGCTCTGCACCTTGGGCGTGGCAGTGGCGGTGAGGGCAATGACCGGAGCCGGCTGGATTTCCTCGATGATGGAGCGGATTTTCCGGTATTCCGGACGGAAATCATGCCCCCATTCCGAGATACAATGGGCCTCGTCCACGGCGTAGAAGGATATCTTGATGCCCTTGAGGAGGGCGATGTTTTCCTCCTTGGTAAGGGACTCCGGGGCCACGTACAACAGTTTGGTGACACCCCGCCGCAAATCTTCCTGGACTTCCTGAATCTGGATTTTGTTGAGGGAAGAATTGAGGAAATGGGCAATCCCGGCCTCGCTGGCCTCGAACCCGCGGATGACGTCCACCTGGTTTTTCATGAGGGCGATGAGCGGGGATATCACAATAGCCGTTCCCTCCATGACCAATGCCGGCAGTTGATAACACAGCGATTTGCCTCCCCCCGTAGGCATCAGAACGAAGGCATTGTTCCCGGCTACCAAATGCCGGATAATCTGCTCCTGGTCTGCCTTGAAAGCATCGTACCCGAAGAAGGTTTTCAGTTTGGCGTGAAGAAAATCTGGAGCGGCCATAGCAGTTCCCGTTTTTAGTGCTAGCCCAATATAATCAATATTTTTGACATTTCCAAATGTATTTCTCCTATAGGCATAAAAAATCGACCGTTCATCCTATTTGATTATGATAAGAAAAAAATAATCTTTATATTTGCAGGTTGTAAACGCAAAACTGCGTTGCTCACAAGAACAAACGCTAAAAACAAACGAATATGAAAATCGTAAAATTCTTCGCCATCGCTTCTGCCGCCGCCGTGCTGGTAGCAGCCTGCAACTCTCCCAAGGTGGAGGGTTCCAAAGAAGTGCTCGACCTTCTCCCCACCAGCGGTGAGGTGGACACCACTTCCTATCTTCTCGGTGTCAACTTCGGCCTCATGATCACCCAGAACAACTTCGGTGACCTCAACATGGCCCAGATCCGCAAAGGTATGAACGACGCCCTGAACGCCAAGGAAGGCCAGCCCATGGACTCCGCTTTCGTAAAGCAGTTCAAAATCAACCCTGCCGACATGAACATGATCATCAACTCCTTCCTCCAGAAGCGCACCGCTTACGAAGGCGCCCTGAACAAGGAGAAGGGTGACAAGTTCCGCCGCGAATTCTACACCAAGAACAGCGCCGACTCCACCGCTTCCGGTATTGTCTATCTGATCCAGGATTCCGGCAGCGACGTGCGCGCCCTCAGCGACCGCGACACCGTGAAGGTGAACTACCGCGGCACCACCATCGACGGCAAGGAATTCGACAAGAACGAAGGCATCTCCTTCCCGCTCAACCGCGTCATCCGCGGATGGACCGAAGGCATGAAACTCGTCGGCGAAGGCGGCAAGATCACCCTCGTAATCCCCGCCAACCTGGCCTATGGAGAGCGTGGTCCCCGTGAAATCGGCACCAACTCCACCCTTATCTTCGACGTTGACCTGCTGGAAGTTCATCCTTTCGTAGAGAAGGAAGAAGCCGCTCCCGTTAAGAAGAAGTAAGTATGGCACTGGAACTGGAAGGAACCTTACGGCAGAAACTGGGCGTTCAGTCCGGCACGTCTGCCCGCGGCCAGTGGGCCAAGCAGGAATTCATCCTGGAATTCCCGGACGGCAATTTCACCGCCCAGGCCTGCTTCACCGCATGGGGCCAGGAAAAGGTGGCCGAACTGGACAAGTACCAGGTTGGAGACAAAGTGAAAGTCTCCTTCAACCTCAAGAGCCGCGAATACAACGGCCGCTGGTACAATGACCTCCAGATCTGGCGCATCGCCCCGGCGGGCGCTGCCCAGCAGCCCGCCTATGAGGCTCCCGCCCCCACGCTGGACGACATGCCGGCAGACAACCCCGCCGACGACCTTCCGTTTTAATTAGTCCGCCGCCCTGACAGCGGCAATGAATCCAAAGGCCGATTTCTTGTCAACGTGACAACGGAATCGGCCTTTTTTTGTATATTTGCAGACTATGACGAATTTTGGATACAACAACCGCTGGATCAGACTGGTCAAAGACATCCTGTTTGTGGCCATCGCCGTTTTCATTGCCTACCGGGGCCGGGTATTCGGCCTTATCCTGGGCCTGCTGTTCGGCTACTGGTATGGGCGAGACGCCTATTTCCAACTCAAGGCCATCTGGCAGGAGAAGACTTATCGCGCCCCGCAGCCGGAAAAGACGGACGGTCCCGTCACCCAGGCCCCGGCCGATGACAAAATCACCGTCACCAACCTGCAGGACGCCAAGGAGGTCGATTACACGAAAGAGGATTGACCCATGATTCCGAAGGAGACCGTTGACCTCATTCTGGACACCGCCCGCATCGAAGAGGTGGTGGGAGATTTCGTGACGCTCAAGCGCCGCGGCTCCAGTTATGTGGCCTGCTGTCCCTTCCACAACGAGAAAACCCCCTCCTTCCACGTAACGCCATCCAAAGGCATCTACAAGTGCTTCGGCTGCGGTAAAGCCGGAAGCGCCGTGGGCTTTGTGATGGAATACGAGCACATGAGTTATCCGGAGGCCCTCCGGTACCTGGCCCGCAAATACAATATCGAGGTACAGGAAGAGGAGGAGAGCGCCGAGCAGATCGCCGCCCGTCAGCGCAGTGAAAGCCTCATGGCCGTGAGCGAGTTTGCCCGCCAGTTCTTCTGCGACCAGCTAAAGGACGGTGAGGGCCGTGCCGTCGGCTACCGCTATTACCGCAACCGCGGCATCGAAGACGCCACCATCGCCCAGTGGAGCCTGGGCTGGGCCCCGTCCGGGAAGACTTCCCTGGTGGAAGCCGCCCGCAAAGCCGGCTACAAGGACGAGTTCCTGGTGGACGCCGGCCTCGCCATCCGGCAGGAAGACGGCACCCTCATCGACAAGTTCCGCGAAAGGGTGATGTTCCCCATCCATTCGGTGAGCGGCCGGGTCATTGCCTTCAGCGGACGCACCCTCAAGGCCGACAACCCCGCCAAGTACGTCAATTCTCCGGAAACGGAAATCTATATCAAAAGCCGGAATCTCCTGGGAATCTATTTCGCCAAGAGCGAGATTTCCCGGCAAGACCGCTGCATCCTGGTGGAAGGCAACGTGGACGTAGTGATGATGCACCAGTTGGGAATCACCAACGTGGTGGCCTCCTGCGGCACTTCCCTCACCGAAGAGCAGGTCCGCCTCATCCGCAAGTTCACCGAGAACATCACCATCATGTACGACGGTGACAAGGCCGGACTCCATGCCGCCCTCCGCGCCATCGGCCTCATCCTGAAAGAAGGCATGAACCCGCGCGTGGTCTTCCTTCCCGACGGAGACGACCCCGATTCTTTCTCCCGCAAGCACACGCTGGAGGAGATCCGCGAATTCATCGCCGCCAACGAGCAGGACGGCGTCAGTTTCAAGACCAACCTCCTCCTGAACGAGGCCGGAGGCGACCCCATCAAGAAAGCCGGCATCATCAACGAAGTGGCCGACACCGTGGCCGACATTCCCGACGCCATCAAGCGCCAGGTGTACATCGACACCGTATCCCGCATGGTGGGCATCGAGGCCGATATCATCCAGGACCGCGTGCGAAAGACCCGGGAAAAGATGCACAAGGAAATGCCCGGTCGGGAAAGGCAAACCCAAGAGACGCCGGCCCCCGCCGCCGAAAGCCGTATCTTGCAGAAAGAGGACCGGATCCTGGAGCCGTCGGAAAAGGAACTCCTGGGATTCATCCTCCGATACGGACGCACCGCCCTCCAGTTCGAGACCGACTCCGAGTTCTACGACCCGGAAGGAAGCCAGACCGTGGCCGAATTCATCGATTCCGCCCTGGCGGCCGACGACATCCGCTTCTCCAATCCGGCCTACGAAGCCACCTACCAGGCCTACTTCGGCCTGTATGACCAGGGACTGGAGCAGGATGACATCATCCGCTCTCTCCTGAACGGAGAGAACCGGGAAGTCGCCTCCGTCACCGCCACCCTTTCCACCGAGAAGTACGAACTTACCGTCCACAACTTCTCCGACGCCCTGACAACCACCGACTCCTGGCTGGTGAACTTCGTGCCCCGGGCCATCCTGGTGTATCACGACAAACGCATATCGGCCCAGCAACTGGAAATCAACCGCCAACTCCAGGAGAATCCCGCCCCCAAAGAAATGCTGGACCTGATGACCCGCATGAACCGCCTCAACGAATTCAAGAAAACCATCAATATTAAACTCGGAAGACTGAAGAAATGAGTTACAAGAGAACTTTGGTGACCTGCGCGCTTCCCTATGCCAACGGTCCCGTCCATATCGGCCACCTGGCCGGCGCCTATATTCCCGGTGACATCTATGTCCGTTACCTTCGCATGCGCGGAGAGGATGTGGTGTTCATCTGCGGCAGCGACGAGCATGGTGTGCCCATCACCATCAAAGCCCGCGAACGGGGTGTGACGCCCCAGGACATCGTGGACCAGTATCATAAGGTGATGAAAGATGCCTTCACCGGCCTGGGCATCAACTTCGACATCTATTCCCGCACCTCCTCCAAGGTGCATGAGAAAAATGCTTCCGAGTTTTTCCGGAAACTCTACGACCAGGACGATTTCATCACCAAGGAAAGCGAACAACTCTATGACGAGCAGGCCCACATGTTCCTCACCGACCGTCTGATCGAGGGCACCTGCCCCAAGTGCGGCAATCCCCACGCCTACGGAGACCAGTGCGAGAAATGCGGCAGCACGCTGAGCCCCGAAGAACTTCTGGACCCCAAATCCAAACTGAGCGGCTCCACGCCCGTGAAGAAGAAGACCAAGCACTGGTATCTTCCGCTGGACAAGTACGAGCCCTGGCTCCGGGACTGGATTCTGGAACAGCACAAAGAATGGAAGACCAACGTGTACGGCCAGTGCAAGAGCTGGCTGGACGGCGGCCTGCAGCCCCGCGCCGTCACCCGTGACCTGGACTGGGGCGTTCCCGTCCCGGTGGAAGGGGCCGAGGGCAAGGTGCTCTATGTGTGGTTCGACGCCCCCATCGGCTACATTTCCAACACGCAGGAACTGCTGCCCCAGAGTTGGGAGAAATGGTGGAAAGACCCGCAGACCCGCCTGGTGCACTTTATCGGCAAGGACAACATCGTGTTCCACTGCATCGTTTTCCCGTCCATGCTCAAGGCTTACGGCGATTACATCCTTCCGGACAACGTCCCGTCCAACGAATTCCTGAACCTGGAGGGAGACAAGATTTCCACTTCCCGCAACTGGGCGGTGTGGGTACACGAATACGAGGAGCAGTTCCCCGGCCAGGAGGACGTCCTCCGCTACGTGCTCACGGCCAACGCCCCCGAGACCAAGGACAACGACTTCACCTGGAAGGACTTCCAGAGCCGCAACAACAGCGAGCTGGTGGCCATCTTCGGCAACTTTGTGAACCGCGCGGTGGTGCTCACGCACAAATATTTCGGAGGAGCCGTGCCGAAGAACCTGAAGCCCGAGCCCATCGATGCCGAAACGCTCACCTCCGTAAAGCCCTGCCGTGAAGCCCTGGAAAAATACATCGAGACCTATCACTTCCGCGAGGCCCTCAAGGAAGCCATGAACATTGCCCGCATCGGCAACAAATACATCTCTGACATGGAGCCCTGGAAGGTGGCCAAGGAAGACATGGACCGCACGGCCAGCATCCTGTACACCTGCCTGCAACTCTGCGCCGACCTGGCCATCGCCTTCGAGCCTTTCACTCCCTTCAGCGCCCAGAAACTGCGTGATATCCTGCGTGTAGGCATCAACGCAGGCTGGGACCACCGCGCCGGCGAAGGCACGCCCACCGAGAATTTCTACAAGGCCGATGAGGGAAAGGCCGTGCATACGAGCTCCTTCGGCGCACATGCGCCTCAGGATGACATCGTGCTGAATTGGGATATGCTGGGCGATGCAGAACTCCTCCCTGCCGGACATCAGTTGGGAGAGGCCGTGCTGCTGTTCCAGAAAATTGAGGACAGCGTCATCGACGCCCAGATTGCCCGTCTGCAGGCCATCAAGGCGGAGCGTGAAGCCGCAGAGGCCGCCAAAGCCGCAGCGGAGGCTGCCAAGAAGGTAGAGCCGCAAAAGCCGGAAGTCAGCTTCGAGCAGTTCGGCGCCATGGACATCCGCACGGCCACCGTACTGGCGGCAGAGCGCGTCCCCAAGACGGACAAGCTCCTGAAACTCACCATCGACACGGGTATAGACCAGCGCACCATCGTCTCCGGCATCGCCGAATACTACAGCCCGGAAGACATGCTGGGCAAGCAAATCTGCATCCTTGCCAACCTGGCGCCCCGCACCATCCGCGGCATCGAGTCCAAGGGCATGATCCTGATGGCCAAGCAGGGCGACGGAAAGATGCGCTTCATCACGCCGCAGGAAGCCGTCACCAACGGCGCCCAGATTGGCTAAAACTCTACTGGAATGCGCTCCAGGAAAGGAGTGCGCGAAAGATCATTGGGGTTGGTTCCCGGTTTCCCTTCCGGAACGGGCAACCCCAATTTTTCATAATGGGACGTCCAGTAAGGAAGCGTGCGGCCCCCGGGGCCTTTGAAGGTCATGGGGATGGTCCCGAAGAGCGGCCCTCCCAGGGAATCCCGATAGCATTCATAGACCAGTTCGCTGCAATAAAGCGCCTCGGCACCGGGCAGGAAAGCCGGGTCATAGGGACGGCCTTCCAGCGCCCGCACCCGTCTTTTGACATCGTCCCAGGATAAGGAAGGGACGCGGTAAACCGAGACCATCGGCCTTCCGGCAGCATCCCGGGCCGATTCCCGGAGGAACTGCCGCAGCGGAACATGCCGCACGCCGTCTCCCGGCACGGCCTCCCAAACGCCGCCGAAAAGGGAATCGTCCAGAATGCCCACGTGGGAAAAGGCGCCGCCCGTGGACGTCTCGATGGCATCGGTCATGCCGCCCTCCCCCACTTGGAAAAGCAGGTCTCCGGGCTCCAGTCCCGCAGGCCGGCACGCCACGGCCAGCATCACGGCCCACAAAAGCACAACGGTTTTCCCTCTCATTCTGAACAAAGTGAAGAATCTGCCGGAAGCCACTGGATGTCACTGTCCCTTCGCCACCAGGTGAGTTGCCGCTTGGCGTAATGCCGGGTGTCGGCCTGGATATGGCGAATGGTGGTTTCCCAATCGTATTTTCCGTCGAAATATTCAAAGAATTCCCGATAGCCTACGGTTTGCAGGGCAGGAAGGTCCCGGTAAGGGAGCATGCTTCTGGCCTCGGCCTCCAGGCCGTCTTCCACCATTTGGAGCACCCGCGCGTTGATGCGCTCGTAAAGTTGCTCCCGGGGGCGCTCCAAGCCCACTTTCACGATTTCGAACTCGCGCTCCTTGAAACGGCGGGTCTTGAACGAGGAAAAGGGCTGCCCGGTGTACATGCTCACCTCCAGCGCCCGGATGACACGCTGTCCGTTGCTCAGGTCCAGTTCCTCATAGGAAACCGGATCCAGTTCCTTCAACTGCTGGGCCAGCACTTCCACCCCCTCGCTCTGCAGGCAGTCCATCAGATGGCGGCGGAGTTGCAGGGGCACTTCCGGGAAATCGTCCAGGCCGTAACAGAAGGCGTCGATATAGAGCATCGAACCGCCGCACATCACCAGGGTCTCATGCCCCTCGGCAAAAAGACGGTTCACCAGGTCCATGGCCTCGACCTCGTAGATGCCGGCCGTGTAGTTCCGGGTAATCGGCACGCTGCGGATGAAATAATGTTTCACAGCGGCCAGTTCCTCTTCGGAAGGGGCCGCCGTGCCGATTTTCAATTCCTGGTAAATCTGCCGGGAGTCGCAGGAGATGACGGGAGACCCCACCTCCAGGGCGCGACGGATGGCAAAGCCGGTTTTACCGACGGCTGTGGGACCCAGTATGATCTCCAGTCGCCTTGGCATGCCTACTGCTCGGACTCGTCATAGATTTCTTCGCCGTCCTCGTCTGCGTCTTCCTCCTCGTCATCGAGGTCTTCGTCATCGAAGTCCTCGTCTTCCTCTCCGGGGAGGTGGCGCTGTTTGTCCGGGAGGTCTTCGAAAGCCACATATCCGTTTTCGAATTCGATGGGATTGGGACCTTTGCTTTCCGAAAGCACCGGGGAATCCGGACTCACCTGCACACCTTCCAATTCTCCTTCCAGCGTGATATTCACGCTTTTGCGATTGGTGACATCGTAAAAGTACACGAAATCCGTGGCGCCGGCCTTGGCGGCTTTTTCCAAGGAAATCTGGTCCACGGTTCCCCAGCCCAGGTCGAACAGGCCGTAGCGGCCGACGACGGCGCCGGTGATGTCCAGGGCCTTGAACATGATCAGTTGGTCCTGAGGGAATTCCATATCGTCCCTCAGTTGTTTATGGAGCGTGTACAGCGTGGTGGCGCCGTTTACCTGATATACTCTGAAAAATCCTTTGATGCCCGAAAGGGTCACCCGAATCTTGAAAACCATAGGTCCTTATCTGTATCTGTTTGTGAAATCAAAGATACTGCTTTTTTCCGGTTCCATTGCAAATTATTGCAAAAATTACTATTTTCGTAACGATGGAACCGTTCGACGCATATAAATCCATTGCAGGCCCCTCGGAAGGCCTTTTCAAAGACAATGGTTCCCGCTTCATCGCCCTGGCCTACCCCGTGGAGACCGAAGAGGAGGTCCGGGAAATCGTGAGCAGGCTCCGCAAAGAGTATCACGACGCCCGGCACCACTGCTACGCCTACCGGCTGGGATACCAAAGGGACGTCTTCCGCGCCAGCGATGACGGAGAGCCCTCCGGAAGCGCCGGCCGTCCCATCCTGGGACAGATCGATTCCCTGGGCCTGAGCGATGTCCTCGTAGTGGTGGTCCGCTATTTCGGCGGCATCAAACTGGGCATCCCCGGCCTCATCCGCGCCTACAAGACCTCTTCGGCCGATGCCCTGTCGCAGGCCGCCGTCATCGAGAAAATCGCCGCCAGGCGGTTCCGTCTGCATTTTGACTACCTTTCCATGAACGCCGTGATGAAAGTGCTCAAGGAAATGGACCTGCCCCAGAGCGGCCAGCAGTTCGGGGAGGAATGTTCGCTGGAGGTTCGCGTTCGCCTGTCGGCCCTGGAAGATTTCAGGCAGAGAATCGGCGAGCATGCAAAATTGGAAGAAATATAGGTTTTTTCAATAAAAATTCATAACTTGCGAAACCGAATTGATTTTATTTTTTAACTAACCACCCATAACCATGTCCAAAAAAGTTCATGTTTTCAATGCCGGCCCTTGCCTGTTGCCGCAAGTCGCCATCGACCATGCCATCGAAGCCCTCAAAGACTTCAGCGGAACCGGGATTTCCGTCCTCTCCATCAGCCACCGCACCAAGGAGTGGGACGCCGTGATGGATGAATGCCGCGCCCTGTGGAAGGAACTTCTCCACATTCCCGACACCCACGAAGTCGTGTTCCTCGGCGGCGGTGCCTCCCTGCAGTTCCTCTATGTAGCCATGAACTACCTGGAGAAGAAGGCCGCCTATCTGGACACCGGCGTCTGGGCCCACAAAGCCCTCGTAGAGGCCCAGGGCATCGGCGAGGCCTATGCCATCGCCTGCTCCAAGGACAAGAACTACACCTACATCCCCAAGGGATTCGAAATCCCGGCCGACCTGGACTATCTCCACATCACCACCAACAACACCATTTACGGGACGGAGATCCACGAGGACATCGACTGCCCCTGCCCGCTGATCGCCGACATGTCCTCCGACATCATGTCCCGTCCGGTGGACGTGAGCAAATATGACCTCATCTACGGCGGCGCCCAGAAGAACGTGGGCCCGGCCGGCGTCATCTTCGCCATCATCCGCAAGAGTTCCCTGGGCCGTGTGACCCGTCACATCCCCACCATGCTCAACTACCAGACCCATATCGACAAACTCTCCATGTTCAACACCCCGCCCGTGTTCGCCATCTACGTGATGAACGAGACCCTCAAATGGCTCAAGGGCATCGGCGGCGTGGAAGCCATCCAGAAAATCAACCAGAAGAAGGCGAAACTCCTGTATGACGAAATCGACCGCAACAGCCTCTTTGTGGGCACGGCCGCCAAGGAAGACCGCTCCCTGATGAACGTGTGCTTCGTGATGGCTCCCGGCAAGGAAGACCTCCAGGACGAATTTTTCGCCTTTGCCAAGGAGCAGGGCATGGTGGGCATCAAGGGCCACCGCAGCGTAGGCGGTTTCCGCGCTTCCCTGTACAACGCCTGCTCCGTAGAGGATGTACAGGCTCTCGTAGATTGCATGAAGGAATTTGAAACCTTGAAAAAATAGAGGAGCCCCCTGTAAGTCCCTCCCCCGAGGGGAGGGGTTTCGGGAGGGGGTAACGTTAACATTTTATATTTCATGAAATGAAGGTACTGCTTGCCACTCAGAAGCCTTTCGCAGCCAAGGCTGTCGAAGGTATCGTCTCCATCCTCACCGAAGCCGGTCACGAGGTGGTGAAACTGGAAAAATATGCTCAGCAGGAAGAGCTGCTCGCCGCCGTGGCCGATGCCGAGGCCATGATCATCCGTTCCGACAAAGTGACGGAGGAAGTGATGGCCGCCGCCCCGAAACTCAAGATCGTCGTCCGTGCCGGCGCCGGTTTTGACAACGTGGACCTGGCCGCCGCCACCGCCCGCGGCATCGTGGTCATGAACACCCCCGGGCAGAACTCCAACGCCGTGGCCGAACTGGCCCTCGGCCTGATGATTTTCATGGCCCGCACGCAGTTCACCCCAGCCACGGGCTCCGAACTGCAGGGTAAGCACCTGGGCGTCCAGGCCTACGGCAACGTGGGCCGTCTGGTCGGCCAGAAGGCCAAGGCCCTCGGCATGGAAATCTGCGCCCTGGACCCGTTCCTCTCCGACGAGCAGATCATCGCCGGCGGCGCCCGCCCCGTCCATTCCGTAGAAGAACTCTATGCCGCTTCCGACTACCTTTCCATCCACATCCCGGCCCTGCCCGCCACCATCAAGTCCATCGGCTACGACCTGATCACCCGTATGCCCAAGGGCGCTACGCTCGTCAATACCGCCCGCAAGGAAGTCATTGACGAAGAAGGCCTCCTGAAGGCCCTCGAAGAGCGCCCCGACCTCAAATACGTCACGGACGTGATGCCCGACAACTATGCCCTCCTTCAGGAGAAATTCGGCCCCCGCGTGTTCGCCACGCCCAAGAAGATGGGAGCCCAGACCTCCGAAGCCAATGTGAACGCCGGCCTGGCCGCCGCCCGCCAGATTGCCGATTTCTTCGCCACCGGCAACCGTAAATTCCAAGTCAACAAATAGTATGGTACGCGTAAAACCTTTTGCGGCGATTCGCCCTCCCAAAGATTTAGTGACCGAAGTGGCCGCTCCCCCGTATGACGTCCTCAACTCCGAGGAAGCCCTGGCCATGGCCGGTGAAAAGAGTCTCCTGCACATCACCAAGCCGGAGATTGACTTCACGCCCATCGCCGGAGAACACGAGCAGCGCACCTATGACAAGGCCGTGGAAAACTTCAAGGCCTGGAAGCAGAAAGGCTGGCTGGTCCAGGATGAGAAGGAAAAGTACTACGTGTATGCCCAGACCATGGGCAAGCGCACCCAGTACGGCCTGGTTCTCTGCGCCCACACCGACGATTACGCCAACGGCATCATCAAGAAGCACGAACTCACCCGCAAGGACAAGGAAGACGACCGTATGGTGCACGTGCGCATCCAGAACGCCAATATCGAGCCGGTCTTCTTCGCCTACAAGGACAATGAGGAACTCAATGCCATCGTTGCCAAGGCGGCTTCCGGCAAGCCCGAATACAAGTTCGTGGACGAGAACAAGTTCACCCATACCTTCTGGGTCATCGATGACGACGCCACCATCGCCCGCATCACCGAGATTTTCACCAACGACATCGACGCGTTCTATGTGGCCGACGGTCACCACCGCACCGCCGCGGCCGCCCGAGTGGGCGCCGAAAAGCGCGGGCAGAACCCGCACCACACCGGGAACGAGGAGTACAACTACTTCATGGCCGTGTGCTTCCCCGAAAGCCACCTCGCCATCATCGACTACAACCGCGTGGTGAAAGACCTGAACGGGCTCACGGAAGAAGGCCTTCTGAAGGCCCTGGAAGAGGATTTCGAGGTGCAACTGGCCACCAAGCCGCGCTGCGGCCGCCCGGCCAAGCCTTACCAGCCCACCGGCCTGCACAACTTCTCCATGTACCTGGGAAAGAACTGGTACAGCCTCACCGCCAAGCCGGGCCGCTTCGACGACACCGACCCCATCGGCGTGCTGGATGTCACCATCCTCAGCAACCTGGTTCTGGACAAGATTCTGGGAATCAAGGATCTCCGCACGGACAAACGCATCGACTTCGTCGGCGGTATCCGGGGCCTCGGAGAACTCGCCCGCCGCGTAGATTCCGGTGAAATGAAGGTCGCTTTCGCCCTGTATCCGGTTTCCATGGAGCAGTTGATCCGCATTGCCGACACCGGCAACATCATGCCGCCCAAGACCACCTGGTTCGAGCCCAAACTCCGCAGCGGCCTCGCCATTCACAGCCTGGCATAGGCCTCCACAGTTTGGCATAGGCATGTACAGCCTGGTGGCATAGGCTGCACAGCCTAACATCGGCATGCATAGCCTGGTTTAGGCCGCAATGCCTCCCCACTCATCAGCAAGAGCCCCGTCCGCACCTCCCGGCCGGGGCCCATGCCGTCTCCCCCCTCCGTGCCAGGTCCCCCGCCTCCGTGCCAGGTCCCACCCACTTCCGTGCCAGGTCACCTGCAAAATGCTTGTGCCAGGCTTTGGCTCAATCGCTAATTTACTGGCTCATAAGCGTTTGCAAAATCAGCCCCAGCCCGTAGCCCTGTTTTTTGGGGGTGCCGGGCTGGAGGATTTTTATAACAACCTAAAAACCAGCATCTTACAAAATTGAGCCAGCCCGGCGACAACACATTTATAGTATTTTGTCCAGCATGTCATCCGTAAGGCCTAGCAGCCGTCGGAGTTGGGACCTGGTGGCGGCAAAGCGGCGGGATAGGGAACGAGCCAGCAGGAAAAGAGACTTCCGGTCCAGTTGATGGACGGACTCCACATGATACTCTTTTCGGCATATCAATGCTATTTTCTCCTGGAGTTGTGAATCCGAGAAGCGCATGCTTTCGTCCAATCCGTGCGCCATCTTAACGGCCGATTCCAAGTCGTACAGGCGAAGTTTGTCAAACAGGCTCACGCTGTCTTCCTTCCAGTATTTTCTCCGCTTTTTTGTAGTCCACGAAGAACCGGTTGAGAATACACCCGTTTGCATGTTCCCAGTTACCAGGAACATTTTCATGGGACCGGAGAATCACTCGTTTCTGTCCCTGCGTCAGCGTGCAGAAAGAAATGCCGTGTACTTGTTCCCGGAAGGGGTTGAAATACACATCGGCCGAACTCCAGCGATAGGAATGCGGGGATGCGAGGCGGGCACGGTAGGCGTTGCGAAGAAGGTAGGCCAGTTCATTAACGAATGTCTGTCTGTCCAGTACGGCGGTCACATTGAAAGCGTCTGTTTTTATCAGGCCCTTCACTCCATACTTTTTGCTGAGCAGCCGAATCAGGCGGCGGAGCATGAACTGGAAATAGTTTTCACATTCGATATATGTCCCGGACAGAAGCAGGTGGAAGTGGTTGCTCATCAAGGTGTATCCGAGGAGGCTGACAGAATACTTCAAAGTGCCGATGGCAAGAGAGTTGACCCCGTAAACATAGTCTTCCTCATCCCGGAACAGGACACCGTGCTCCAGATGGCTCATGGTAAATTGATAAGTGCCTCTTTTCCCGGCAAAAGGGTCTTCAAAAACAGCCATTTTTTCAGAAAGGTAAGCATAAATGAGGCAGTATCCTCCACGTGCGGAAAAAACAAAAATCGAGTAGGAGGTAAACGAAAGTAATGGAGTTTATCTCCTACTTTCGTTTACCGACCTCTCACACCACCGTACGTGCCGTTCGGCATACGGCGGTTCCTCATATTCTGTGCAATTGAACATAG